>Ga0208116_1000016_pt1 | contig 149043 bp, 136 predicted proteins | sample LakWasMeta9_HOW4_2_FD_183859 | JGI IMG/M metagenome (GOLD analysis project Ga0208116, IMG submission 183859) | Freshwater sediment methanotrophic microbial communities from Lake Washington under simulated oxygen tension - Sediment Metagenome... | ecosystem: Environmental > Aquatic > Freshwater... | reverse complement strand
CCCCTAAAACAACAGTCTCGCCATCCAATACATGAACATTGGTATGAATCTCTCTTTTGTCGATAGCGATTTGACCTGTAGGCGTTTGTGTACCCGGAGAGTTTTTAGTAATACCGAGTTTCATAATCACACTGCCATTTGGCGTGATTTGCGGCGTAGCATCCAGTTCCAATAAGGCATCAACAAAGATAGTGGTTGATGTAGTTGTCGTTCCACCTGTAGTTGCTGAGGTATAAGGAATCTGAACACCTTGCTTGATGGTTGCCTGACAACGGTCAGAGGTCATCACACGCGGATTCGAAATCAGTTCGCCTTTACCTTGTGACTGCAAGGCTTGCAGCTCGAGATTCAACACATAATCTGCCCCGCGTACCAAGGTCATACCCAATGCACCCATTGGTGTACCGGAAACCCCAAGATCAACTAATTGACCCATCATACCTGCATTTGCGCTTGCTGGAGCAACGTAAACGCCACCGGGTGTGGAAGTTGTTGGTAATCGTCCACTCATAGAGGAAGGACCCGCAGCACCGCCTATACCAAACTGTGTTTGACTACCATAATCTGCCACTTTTGCCGTGCCAAACTTAACACCCAGCTCTTTAACAAAGTTATTGGTGGCAATCACAATTCTGGACTCAATCATCACCTGTTGAACAGGAACGTCCAGTCTGTTAATTAAGCTTCTAATGCCCTCTAAACGATTTGCTGTATCACGAATAATGAGCGTATTGGTTCTTTGATCAACGACTGCTGTACCACGAGGAGACAGCGCACCCAACCCGCTTGCATTACCTTCGACTGGCTCTCCTGTAGTACCTGTTCCGCCAGTTGATTCTGAGCCGCTACCAGCACCCGTACCTGCGGTAGCAGGTGGTGCTGTAGTAACAGGAGTCCCGCTTGTTGGTGCAGCACTGCTGGTTGTTGCCCCGCAAGTATTGACCCCTGCACTACTACCGGACAACAGTGATACCATTGCCCCTGCACTGGCGTAATTAATTTTAATATACTCAGTCAATAACGGGTCTAATGCAGCAACTACTTTTTCAGTTGCGCGTTGCTTTTCTTTATAGGTTCTAATTCTATCCAGTGGTGAAATCAGCGTGACATTACCTGTTTCATACTTACCAAGGTCTTTAGTCATCATAATGAAATCCAAGGCTTCATCCCAAGGTACATCATCCAATTTCAAGGTAATAGTTCCGGTAACATCGTCACCTGCAACGACATTCTGACCTGTAAATTCAGCTAAAATGGCGATAACACTGCGGACTTCGATTTCTTGGAAATGCAATGATAAGCGATCGCCTGTGTATTTCGTCCGCGATCTTTCCATTGCCTGTTTCTCGCCCTCGGTTAAGGGTCGAAACTCAATGGTTAATAAACCATTCGATTGAAATGAAGAATAATCATACAGTTTATTCTGCATCGTGACCGATAACGTCGTTTCATTACCCGATGAGATTGCATCTATTGTCTTTACAGGTGTGGCAAACTCAGAGACATCCAATCTTTTTGATAGATTGCTGGGCAAGCGCGTATTAACAAAACTTAATATAACTTTTCCGCCCTGCTCCTTAGTATTAACAATCGTATTGGGATTTGCCAACGAAATCAGAATACGACCTTCGCCTTTTTCTCCTCGTTTAAAATCAAAACCGCTGATTGCCTGTTCAGGCATCAATGCAGGAATAACTGATTTTTTTGATGGGTTAAAACGCGACGCTGTGGTGGGCATAGCGGGTAATGGCAAGGATGTGGCGACAGGTGCGTTTTTTTGCATTCCTGCCTGATATGCAGGCTGTGCAACAGGTGCAACAGGTGCAGCTGATGCCGCCTGTAACGTCAACAATATTTTATTATCAACTACCTTGGTATCAAATGGCATTGACTCAAGCATATTAATCACAACACGAATTCTATTTCCTGTTGCAGCAACATAAATATTACTGACCGCACCCTGATTGATAGGATACATTTTTTTGCTGAGTGCGTTGGTTACATTCTCAAAATCCAACGCGATTCTTGCAGGATTACTTGTTTGAAAAACTTTTGGCAACGAAGCCGCACCGCCGCTCATTTCCAGTTGTATCTGCAATTTACTGTCCGGCAAGGCAACAACACCTACATTTGACAGACTCACAGCACCGGCTCTAACAGGAACACAAAGAGCAATGAGTAAAAAAAACCCCACAGCCATGCAGCTGTATAAAGATCGCTCCACCTTGTTAAACATAACGCCACCTTGTTTATTACTCATTACTTACCCCCTTGTTCATCTGCCAACATAACCGACAGTTGTTGTTCACGCCATGTTCCTGGCTTATCAGGTACTATTTCCATTAATTCAATTTTATCCGGACTGATACGAATAATTTTTCCGTAATTTTGCCCCATATAATTGCCAACCCGAACACGATAAACGGTTTTATCAGCCGATTTTACCAATGCCCATAAATTCGATTTCATATTCACAGTACCAATCATTTTTAAAGTCTCTACAGGAAACGCTTCCAACTCCTCTTTACGACGCGAAGTATCTGGTTTTATGCCGCCACCTGTTGAGGGTCCTTGACATTCTGGGGATGTGGATCCGCTTGGACATCCACCGTCAATTGGTTTTATCGGTTTAAACGGATCGCGCAAATCTTCGGGTTTGAATATAAACGGCTCAACCACTTTAATTTCGGGCAACGGCTTAATAGTCCCTTTAGGTCTCACTTTAACCTCTGCGATGTACTGATTTAAGTCGGAAAAATCATCTTCACTACAACCTGTTAATAAAGCCAGTAAAACAACACCGCCCATCAATTTACGATGCAACAATAGCGATTTACACTGTCTCATGACTTGCTTCCTCTCTTGCTTTTCTTCTTGGCAGCATCGGCTGGATTGTTACTTGCAGCCTCATTGTAGGTTTTAACTGTTGCCTGCATCTTCAAGGCACCATCTTTACTGTCTTCAGGAGAAATATTGACATCATGTATGGTAACAATTCGAGGTAATGCCGCCAGACCGCTAACGAACAAACCCAACTCCTCGTATTTTCCTGTTACTTCAATTTTAATCGGTAATTCTGAATAAAAATCCTTAAGAACAGCAGCTTCTGGTTTAAACAATTTAAACTCCAAACCACTCGCCAAGCCCGTTTGTGAAATATCAACCAACAAACTGGCGACTTCTGCTTCGGTAGGCATTTGTTTAATCATTTCATCTAATGACGCTTCAATTTGCGTCAATTGATATTGGTAGTCAGGCAAATTTGCTGCTTTTGCCTGCTTACCCTCAAAAGTCGTTCTTAATTCCGTCTCTTTTTGTTGAACAGCTTCAAGTGCGTCTATTTGATCCAGCGTGTCCAGATAAACACAACCACCCGCAACCGATGCGCAAACAATGAATATGACTGCCGCTTTAACGGCTAACGGCCATGTTCCCGCAGCATTAGGATCCCAATTAACTTCTGACAGATTCATCATGCACCCTTATTTAGTAGCGTCGACTTTAGTCGCATCAACGTTTTGCTTACCCAGTGTCGCTTTCAGCTTGAAATTACTTTGCGTAGATTTAGCATCCTCTGCTTTAATCTCCTCCAAGACAGGAGCCTGTAACCAGTTTGACGCATCAATCGCTCGCATAAAAGCAGATACCCGTGCATTGGACTGAGATTTACCTTCAAATACCAATGCCTGTCCTGTTTGAGCAAATTTGGTAAGGAAAACACCGTCGGGTGTATTTCTCGGAATTTCATCCAACAGATGCACAACTTCAGGGCGACTTTCTTGTAATTTTTGAATAAGATCTATTTTCGCCAGCAATTTATTTTTGGTATCTTCAATATTTTTAATTTCGCCCAGCTTCTGATCCAGCCTGACTATTTCATCTTCAAGTATTTTATTTCTGGCTTCTTGATATTCTTGTAAACCTTGAATATGGGTATGAACAAAACCAAAGACCACCAGCGTAAGCAATACCGACAAGCCCATCGCGGTTAGAAAATCTTTCTTCTTTTGTTTACGAAGCTCCTCCCGCCAAGGGAGCAAATTGATTCTGGCCATTAATCAAAACTCCTTAATGCCAAGCCACACGCAATCATCATTGCAGGCGCGTCATTACTCAATATCTGAGGTTTTATTTTATTGGATAGAGCCATATTGACAAATGGATTAGCAATATTGACCGGCACATCCAGACTTTTTTCCACCAGCTTTTCAATACCTGGAATAGAAGCGCAACCACCCGCCAAAATCACACCGTCAATGCCTCTATTAGCAGCGGATGCGACAAAAAACTGTAATAACCGCTGAATTTGCTGAACCATTGCTCTTTTAAAAGGATCAAGCACATCAGCAGTGTAGTTATCGGGTAATCCACCGTGTTTCTTTGCCAGCCCCGCTTCTTCGTAGGACAGACCATAACGTCGCTGAATTTCTTCGGTAAGCTGCTTACCGCCAAACACCTGCTCTCTGGCATACACAGCGCGTCTATCGTGCAGTACATTCAACGTTGCCATCGTCGCGCCTATGTCTGCGATAGCAAACGTATGACCATCTACCGAATCAGCAAACTGCTCGGATAACAATGAAAACGCATTTTCCATCGCGAACGCTTCAACATCGACAATTCGTGTTTTTAAACCTGCTTTCAATAAAGCTTCAACACGATCATCAACATTTTCCCGTCTCGATGCGGCAAGCAACACATCAACCATTTCAGGATTGCTTTCATTGATGCCCTGCACTTCAAAATCAAAATTAATTTCATCAAGCGGATAAGGCACATACTGATCTGCCTCGAGCATAATCTGCTCTTCCATCTCATCGTCACTGAGGGCTGCATCCAGCGTGATAATTTTTGTCATCACAGCAGACCCCGAAACAGCAACGGTTGCTTGTTTTACTTTAGTGCCGGATTGCTTGACTGCTGCTTTTACTGCATCAGCAATTAAGTTGACATTAGCAATATTTTTATCAATCACAGCATCCTGCGGTAAAGGAGATACAGCATAGCTTTCGACGCGATAGCGCGTACCCACCCTGCTTAATTCCAGTAACTTTACAGCGGCTGAACTTATATCAATACTAAGAACGGAATCCTGTTTGTGACTAAACCAGCTCATTACGCACCCTTAAAAAGCTTCATCGTTAATGTGATTCAAGATTGCAATACTTGCTGCTTTTATTACCAGCTGATGCAAAATTCAATTTCCTTTAGAAATGAGTATAGTAGTTTTTTCAAATGCTAAAAATTATTCGACAAAAATACTGCATTACCCTCGTTACCTTAACAGCAACAGTCAATGCTTGCTGATGTAACCCTCTGCAACCGGAGGCTTTCTTTTTTAATAATTGGAGTATAGACCATAACAAAGCGAGTAGCGGTAACTCGGCGGTAGAAAATGCAATAAACGACAGACCGACTGATAATTTAATTGGTATTTTTGTTCAAAACGCCAATGTAAGCGGGGGGAAATAACTTTTCTTCAGGCAAAAAAAATCAGCTACCCGTAAACCGAATAGCTGATTTTTTGTATTCTTATGATGACTTTTAAAACCAACTGAACAGCGAATTTTCCACCCGTTCAGCTCTTTTTCAGGTAAAAACCTGAAAGACTTATTTTCCGTATCTTTTACGGAATTTATCAACACGACCTGCTGTATCAACAACACGTTGTTTGCCTGTATAAAAAGGATGGCAAGAAGAACAAACCTCTATCTGCAAATCCTTAGTTAACACAGAGCCAGTCGTAAAGACATTACCGCAACCGCAAGTTACAGTAATTTGTTTATAATTAGGATGAATTTCTGGTTTCATATCACTTTCACATTACCCGTAAGCGGGCTACATACTTGATTAAAGAACCGCGTATAATACGGATTTTATAGCCAATTCGCAACCTAATTCATTACTTATGCGCATTATTACCCTCAATGCCAATGGCATACGCTCGGCAGAACGCAAGGGCTTTTTTACTTGGATGCAACAACAGGACGCTGACGTTATTTGCCTGCAAGAAACTAAAGCCCAAATGCACCAGCTTGATACGGATATTTTTTGCCCAGAAAATTACCACTGTTTTTATCACGATGCCGAAAAAAAAGGCTATAGCGGCGTAGCTTTATTTTGTAAAAAACCACCTGATAAAATAATTAACGGTCTAGGCTGGACAGATATTGATAACGAAGGACGCTTTATAGAAGCGCAATTTGGCAACCTCAGTGTTATTTCCCTGTACCTGCCCTCAGGCTCATCGGGCGAAGAACGCCAAGCCTTTAAATTCAGCGTATTAGATCGCCTGCTGCCCTATTTACAAGAACGTATTAATGAAGGCAGAGATTTTATCATTTGCGGCGACTGGAATATTGCCCATCACAACATCGACCTGAAAAATTGGCGCGGCAATCAGAAAAACTCAGGTTTTTTACCCGAAGAACGCGCATGGCTGGATGCCTTATATGCAAATGGACAGTGGGTAGATGCGTTCAGAGTCATCAATCAAGAAGCCGAACAATACACATGGTGGTCAAACCGAGGACAGGCGTGGGCAAAAAATGTCGGTTGGCGTATTGATTACCAAGTCATAAGCGAATCGCTTAAAGACAAAGTAACCGCGACAACTATTTACAAAGACGAACGTTTTTCCGATCATGCACCGTTAATAATGGATTACGACTATCCCTTATAACGCTGGTCATTCTCACTCGATTATATAGACCTGCGAGATTTTTAAAACCTCGCAGGTCTGGGTGTAGCGGTTAGAAACTAAACCAGCCTGAACCGAATGAGGTTGCGAACACTAGGCTCACGATGCTCATTAATTTAATCAGGATGTTTAATGCAGGGCCGCTGGTATCTTTGAACGGATCGCCTACGGTGTCGCCAACAACTGCGGCTTTATGGGATTCTGAACCTTTGCCGCCGTGCTGTCCTGTTTCGATGAATTTTTTCGCGTTATCCCACGCACCGCCTGCATTTGCCATCATAACGGCCAATAGGAAGCCTGAGGACATGGTGCCGACCAGTAAACCTGCGAGGGCTTCTTTGCCCAATACCATACCGACGACTAATGGCACGACGACCGCTAATGTACCCGGAATAATCATTTCTTTTAAGGCGGTTTCGGTACTGATACCGACACAGGCGGCGTAATCGGGTTTGCCTGTGCCTTCCATTAAACCTTCAATGGTGAGAAATTGACGACGGACTTCAACGACGATTTCTTGCGCGGCTTTACCAACAGCAGTCATGGTGAGTGCAGAGAATAAATACGGCATCATGGCACCGATTAAAATGCCGGGGAGCATGGTGGGATCCAGCAGGTTTAAATGCTCGATTTTTGCCGCTGTGACATACGCCGCTAATAAGGCTAACGCGGTTAAAATGGCTGAACCAATCGCAAAACCTTTGCCTGTTGCGGCGGTGGTGTTGCCCAAACTATCCAGTGCATCGGTACGATGACGCACTTCACTGGGCAAATGACTCATTTCGGCAATACCGCCTGCATTATCCGCCACCGGACCATAGGCATCCGTAGCCAATGTGACACCCAGTGTGCTGAGCATACCGACACCTGCTAAAGCAACCGCATACAAACCTGCGGTAATTGAATGATCGGCTTTATGACCTAACCAGATGCTGAGCAAAATAGCGACTGCAACGATTAATACGGGTAATACGGTACTCATCATACCGACCGCTAAACCTTGAATAATGGTGGTTGCCGCGCCTGTTTGCGTCGCCTGAACAATAGATAATGTAGGCTTTTCGGTGTAGGCAGTGAAATATTCAGTGACATAAGCAATGGCATTACCTGCAATCAAACCGACCACAATCACCAGCCAATAATTAAAGCTAACGCCTGAAATTAATACTGCAATCAAGGTCAGACCTAAGACCACCACAGAAGCACCCCACACGGAACGACGCAAGGCTTTCAATAAATCTTCCAAACTGGCTTTTTCATCAATTTTAGCGACTTGTTTTCTCAAGAAGTGATGAACACGTCCCATAACAGACTCGTCTTCAAAAGGTCTTGCAAGCGTCACATTTTGCTCTTCACCGATAACGATATAAATACCGAACAGACTGGAAATAATACCCACCGCCGCAACTAAAAACGGCAAGCCGATAAACGCCGCCGCATGATTGCCGCCAATCACCGCACCCAAGGTAGCCGCTGCAATAATCGAACCGCTGTAACTTTCAAATAAATCCGCGCCCATACCCGCAACGTCACCGACATTATCGCCGACGTTATCAGCAATAACGGCAGGATTACGGGGATCATCTTCGGGGATGCCTTTTTCAACTTTACCGACCAAATCCGCGCCGACATCCGCCGCTTTGGTATAAATACCGCCGCCGACTCTGGCGAATAAGGCAATAGAACTGGCACCAAAGCCAAAACCTGTCACATACACCAGTTGATTAGGATCGCCGTTAAACATTAAAAACAACACCGTCATGCCGATTAAGCTGAAACTGACGACTGACATACCCATAATCGCGCCGCTACCGAAGGCAACGCGCAAGCCTTCATGTAAACCGCGACTGGCGGCCGATGCAGTACGCACGTTGGCACGCACGGCAACATACATACCCAAATAGCCCGCACCTGCCGACGCAATTGCACCGACCACAAAACACAATGACGTTTGCCAATGTTGAAATATGGCAAGAATAACTGCCACAATCAGTACAAAAATGGCTATCACGCGATATTCACGCCGTAAAAATTCCGACGCGCCTTCTTGAATAGCCAATGCAATCACCTGCATGGCATGACTTCCTGTATCGTAACTCAGGACTTTCTTGGTATGCCAGATGACAAATCCGACCCCCACAATCCCCATTAATAATGCCATAATTACTGATGCTTGAGACATCATAAACTCTTCTCCTCATTTGATTATTTTGACCGCGCTAACCGCGACCACTATTTTTTTTATTGTTGTTTTGTTTTGTTTTATTTTATATTCATCAACGTCTGGCACACCCCCCTAACCGTTAACCGACTCAACCATTACTTGCGATTCAATAACGTCAATTCTTGAATCAGTGCTTTTCTAACATCAATTGGCTGTGCATCCAAGCGTTTAATGCCGGGATTGCTCTTTAACGTTAAAAATTCCAACCCGTTATCGCCTTTTTCCAGCAGAAAATCGGTCGTTACCACTTTATAAAGTTTTTTAGCATCAATGACTTGCTGATTAATCAACCATCGCCCATTGTCCTGTGTCACGTTGGCAAAATGTAAAAAACTGCCTTTACCACGGTTTTGTTTATTGGCATTGAGTGCTTTTTCCACCCACTCACCAGACATCTGCACCATATTGAGATTGCCACCAAACGGCATGATTTTTATCACATCATATTCAGTGATTGCACCCGCAGGTAACACATCATCTATGCGTATCGAACCGCTGTTATACAACACCACATCCGCCTCTGGATACGCGTGTAAAAACGCCTGCCCGATTAAATCGGTCAACGCAGTGGTTTTGTTTCTGACACTGGACTCCAAACCATCCAAAGCCGCGCTACTGTGACCGACCACCCGCTCAGGATTAAAATCCTGCTGTTTAAACAAATCAAACGCCAGTTGTTCCCATTGCTTAACCAGCACTTCCGTTTCAGCATCCAGCGGTACAGACTCATCCAAAAACACCAGTTTAGAATCTATGCTTTTTTGCCCCGTTTGCTTATCAACGCTGATGTTATGCACAAATGCCGATTTAGCATTGGCATCGGCTTTGGTAATCGGCACTAAGTTTGCGCCACGAAACAGATAAATATTTTCATGTTCATGACCGCCGATAATCAAATCCACACCCTGTAATTTTTCGGCAAAACGAATATCGTCTTTTAAATCTTGATGAGTGACCAACACGATTAGTTCGACTTGTGGCTTTAATTTTTTGATAGCGGCTTGTGCGGCGGCAAACGGATCTGGAATCGCGACAAAATCAGGTTTCAATTCGGGTAAAGTAATCCCGATTAAGCCGACTTTGACACCCTCCACGTTCAAAATCACCGTTTCCTGAGTATGGGGAAACCGTTTTTGGGTGCTGTTATCAAACACATTGGACGAAAAAAATACCGACTGCGTTTCAGCCAAACGTTCCAGCAAAGGCTCTTTGCCTATATCAAATTCATGATTACCGAACGTTATATAATCCCAGTGCAGATGATTAAAAATAGCTATCATCTGCTTGCCCGCCAATCGCTTACCGTTGATTTTTGCCGTACCGATAGCCGAAGGACTGAGCAAATCACCCGCCAAAATGCCGTAAGTATGCGGATTAGCCGCTTTCAATTGCTTTTGCAACGTCGCCACCCGCGCCAAACCGCCCGTCTTGCCGCCATTTAACGGTGAAATTTCATAGACATCATTGAGTTGTAACAGAGTGAACGTAGTTTTTTGCGGGGCAGTGCTGCAAGCCGACAGGCTGAATAACAAGGTGATGAGCAGTAATCGGTAGAATTTAATCATAAATACCACACTTTAAATCGTCGGGGTGAGGGTAAGCGCGAACATTCCCTGTCAATAAATCAAGCCATGCGCTATAAAGACATCATATTGGTTATATAGCTAACAGCGGCATAATTTGCGAACCCGCTGATAACTGGGTTTTATGATTGTTTTAGTCATAGGTTCAATATAATAAGCAACAATTGAACTAAAAAGAATAACAGCAGAAATGGGCATTATAGGCAGCATAATAGCAGGTATAGATGGCGATATTCTTTTAAGTTTTATTATTAACGAAACGATTATATTTTCATGCAGCAGATAAAGAGGGTAACTAATAAAACCAATAAAAATGAATATCTTATTACTCAAAAATAAATTAAGTTTTCCATTAATTATTGATACTGCAAAAAATAAAACAATCATAGACCCGCATACCCTAACACCAAACTGGGTATTCTCAGCGAATGCTGACAATAATCCTATTAATAGGGCAAATAATAAAACCGCTCTATTCTTACTCTGATAATACTTATAAAAAATTGCCCCTGTTGCAAACCAGCCAAAATATTTAGCACTCAGCCAAAACATAATTTCTCTCATAATGTTTAAATAGGCTATGTGCATATCTTCGTACATCACAATAAAATTTAAGATAAATAAACCAATCAATCCAAAAATGGCTGTTCGGCTATTCATAAAAAAATAAAGAAACGCGAATATCATATAGAATTTAACTTCTATATATAAAGACCAAAAAGCCCCTTCCAAGCCGCTCCACGGAAAATGAAATACTTCCTCATACAATTTTGGCTCAATAAATGTCAGTCCTGGTAATATTTCACGAAAGGCGGGGATTCCCATCGGTCTTTCGTAAAATATGCCTGCCGTTATATAAACAAACAAAGAACAAACTAACATAGCAGGAAAGAGCCTAAGCCAACGTCGCAGCATAAAGTCGGCAAAACCGGTGCATTTCTCCAATGTCATCAATATGACGAAGCCGGAAATGATGAAAAATAACTCAACCCCTACCCACCCATAAGAAAATAAGGGGAAATTCATAAATTGCTCGCCATAAGGATAATGGTTCGGCCATCGTGAAAACGCATGGTAGAGAATAACAAGGATAATTGCTACACCTCTCATGCCGTCTAAGAAATAAAGTCTATTTTCATTTTTTATATTCATATTAAGCTTCTCTTTGTATGCTGGCGAATTAATAAAGATAGAATTTAACCATCTAAAAAGCCTTAGTCAGCAATCAACCAAGACTTAACAAATAATTAAAAAGCAATCAGCTTATTGCATCACAACGCAGAGCGTTGTCAGATGAATTCCCACGCTGGAGCGTGGGAACTATCCGTAAAAACTTTTCGTGTCTTTCGCGGACAAAATATCCACGCTTACCGTTTGACCAACACCTCGCCCTGCCCGATTTCTGCCATATCGCCTGCGTAGCGTTGGACGCGGTTAAATGCCACTGACGCATCGGCAAATTTGGAGTTTAAAGATTTAAACGAGCTGAATAAAATCGGTAAAAATGCCAAGGTGTGCGCTCCGCAGTCGTTAAAACTGGCGGACAGTTGTGGCGCATTCCACAGTAATAACGTACCGCGTCGCATGGCGTAGCCTAAATATCTGCCTGTGCTGCCCATGACGGCGATGGTGCCTGCGGTCATGCGTGAGCCGCAATAATCGCCTGCGTTGCCTTCGATTAAAATCAAACCACGGCGGAGATGGTCGCCGACGCGCTGACCTGCATTGCCTTTGACCAGAATAATGCCGCCTTTCATGCCCATTTTATTGCCGGGTAATGCCGCGCCTAAAAAATCACCGACATTGCCCGACACTTCCAGATAACCGTTTTTCATTTCACAGGCGGCATATAAACCTGCATTGCCTGAGACTTTTATCTCGCCCGTTTTCATGCTCATAGCCAAATACGCACCTGCATCACCTTCAACAGTAATCGTGCCGCCATCCAGTTCTTTGCCGATAAAATCCAGCTTTTCAATGCTATTTTTAATGACGATATTCTGTGCATCTGAACCGTCGATAGTAAATAATTCATCAACACGAAATTTGCGTTTGCCGCTGTGTAATTCCAGCGCGGCAATGTCGGCAATACTTAAACCCTGTAACTGTTGACACACTAACGGCGACATATCGACGCGCTGTACAGGTTGCGTTTTCAACGTAAAAGTTAATGCGCTCATGCCATAATCTCCTGTAAATGAAAGTGGAACGGCCCTAATTTACCGCCGTAATTACCCGCGCTGATACGTTCAATGCCGTTTTCTGCACCCAAATCACACACCGCCTGTATGCCGACGCGCATGGCGTTGTCGATGTCTTCTTTGCTTAAGCCGTCAATGACGATTTCCATGACGGATTCAATATTGGGCGATAAGTCGGTTTTAGTCGCGCCTTTCAGCGTCGGGCAGAATGCGTCATTGGTGGACGCGTTCAGCGTTTTGTATTTTGAACCCACTTTAGAACCAGAGCGCACTACGCCACCCGGAAACGGCATAATGACATTGGGCATTTTACGCATGGCTTCAATCGCCGCTTCACACGCTGCCAAGGCTTGCGGTTGCGATTTTGCCAATACTAAAAAGTTACCGCCGCCCACTGCATCGACTTGTCCTGTGGTGGCTTCGGCTAAAAATTCGCCGTCCATGACGGGAATACGCCAGTAACGTTTGCCTGAGATTTTTTTGGCAATCTGAAAGCCGTCACCAAAATAACGCAGGTTTTTACCTAAAGGAATGCGAATACCGCCATCAATGCCTGCAAACAATGCCGAAGTCGGCGAGGTGAGGACACATTGTCCCGCACGGGTTTCCAATTGTTTTGCCAGACCTTTACCGCCCATTGCAAAAATCATTACCGATACCCCTGCTCTGCCGTCCGGTGTTTCATCGGGACTTAATACGCGCTCTATGCCCGCTTCACAACCACAGGCAATCACCGAAGTAGCAAAGCCTGTCATGGTTTGCGCGGCAATCATTGCCCATTTTTCATTTTGCGCGGTAATAATGGCGCGGGTGGCTTTCATCGGAAAAGCCTCTGCAAACGTTGCGTCTATGGTGACACCGTTAATAATCATAATGTTATATACCCAAAGTTAAACTGTTTTTAAAGGATGTGCCGTCAAACTACCGCGTCCGTCTTCGGTAATTTCATCATCGCTGATTTTAAAATTGCCCAGCTTCATGGTCAGGTAGCGGTCGAAATAGTCTTTTAAGCCATTTTCAACGGAGGGATCAAAGTCAGGTTTCATAACGTGAGTTGTTCCCCATTTAGTGGAAACGACTTTGCCATCAACAACCACTAATTGACCGTCTTTAAACACATAATCGGGTTTTTCAAACATTTGTTGGCGATTGGCGTTGTCGGTGTAGACGGTAATGTCTGCCCAGTTACCCGCGCTTAAGCCGCCTCGGTCTTGTAAGCCAATGAGTTTTGCCGCGCCTGCACGGGTCATAATGGCGATTTCTTGTAGCGTGTATTCGCGGTCGATACTTGCCAGTGTGGTCATTTTTTGTGCTTCTGGGTGAATAGTTGACAGCACGTCATTACGGAAACTTCTATCCATTAACAAGCGGATTAAATGCGGGTAGCTGGTGAACGGTGCGCCGTTGGGGTGATCGGTGGTTAAGAAAATCCGCCACGGGTCATTGACCAATAGGAAAGTTTCTAAGCCGATTGCCCATTGCAGTGCATTAACAAAATTTTGATCTTTGTATTTAAACGGCACAACGCCACAACCAGCATCACATTCAATATCCATCGTCACCCATTTATTAGGGCTGGCGTGTTTGTGATTGGCGTGTTGACGCATACTGTCACCTGAGGCGGTGACGGTTTGCCCGAACAGGATTTGCCCCACGTCGATAGTGATGTTTTTGTTACGGTTCACCGCTTCGGCAATGTGTGCCGCGCCAGAGGAGAATTTTAAATCGCCTTCGGTGCCGTAGCTGTGGAACTGGATGTGCGTTAAGTGCATCGGTAAACCGCCGATACCTTGAATGGTATCCAGCGTAGTTTGCACGTTGCCGGGTACGCCGAGATTACAACCGTGAACGTGTAACGGATGATGCACACCCAGTTCTTTTACCGCAGTGGCTAACACTTGCAGAATTTCACGCGGTGTCACGCCATAATGGCTGTTTTGTTCGTCTAAATCCAACTGGCGTTGGTTGAATTTGAACGCATTGATACCACCCGGATTAACCACTTTAACGCCGATAGCTTTCGCCGCCTGCATCGTCCACGCCACATAATCATTGATGGCTTTTTGGTCTTTTTTAGCCGTGAGCATTCTGAGCAGGTAATCATCACTGCCCAGCATCACATAACCGCCTTTATCTAAAATGGGAATGTCCGCCATTTCCATGTGTGCCTGACGGGCATTAATCGGCAATACCGCAGGTTCAAAACCAGCGGTATAACCCATTTCCGCGTAACGATAACCCGTCACAAACGAGCTGGGCATGGCATGACCACAGCCTGAGCGGGTAATGTCGCTACGGTGTACGGGATCTTGTCTGTGGTCTTCTGGCAGTAAAGTACGCGCAATGTTGCCTTTACCGCCGCCGATGTGCGTGTGCATATCAATTGCGCCCGACATAACCACTTTGCCTTGCAAGTCGTATTCTTTATCGACTTTAAAATCGCCATTAGGTTTATTGACGATGCGTCCGTCTTCGATATAAATATCTTGTTGTTGTCCGTCTATACCGCTGGCAGGGTCGTAGACTACGCCGCCTGTTAATCTGATTAACATATTGTTTCCTTCATTACTTGTGTTTAATTAGGTAAATAATCATTAAAAATTTCTAGGTTTATTCCACAAACTGTTGTTTCGTCAATTTTTTCAACTTCAAAATCAACGTTTAATTCATTCAATTCTTTTAATGTTTGACAATCATCATTAATTTCCATGAAAGTTAATGTAGCCGTTATTGCCGCTCCTATTAGGGGAGTAATTCTTGGAATAAATGATGAAACATTTTTAAGTGCGCGTTTTTCAGTACGGGATGCAATTCGTCTTGAAACGTTCTTTACTGTATTAATCCGTTGCTGCTTAAATGCAATATGCTCTGCTTTAATTGCTTTATGCTTTTGTGTCGGACTATTGCTCAATAGGTGTGATAAAGTTTCTTTAGCAACTACGGAGGTAAGAAGTGTTTTTAATGTATCAAAAGCAGCTTCATGAATCTTATCATTCAAAAGAGTTAGGATATTGGATGTGATAAGTCCAGATATAACACTAACAAGCAGTAATCTTTTAAAAATAAGACGAAACCTTTTCATATCTTCACCGAATTATCAGTTCAATCCTCCGCCCAAGTATCAAATATCTCATTCACGTTCATTTCTAATTCTGGGAATAAATGGGGTATGGCAATATCATCGTTGGTGTACATTTGTTTTAACTCATAGTGTTGCTGTGCATTTAATACGAATTGATGAATGGTTTGATGTTCTGGAAAAACCAGCCAATATTCAGTCACACCGCTTTCTTGATATAGTTCGTATTTAATATGAATCTCTTTTTTAGAATTACCTTTAGATAAAATTTCAATAATCCAATCAGGCGCACCGTTACAGCCTTGTTTATCTAACAGTTCAGGCTGACAAACAACGCATAAATCAGGTTGTACAACGGTATGTATTTCTTGGTTTTTTAAAATAGATTTTTTACGGTCATATAATCTGACATCAAAGGGCGCGGTATAAACTCGACATTTTTTTTGTTTAAAAAAAGGCAGTAGGCAGCCCATTAAATTGCTAGAAATGTCTTGGTGCCTGACATTAGGCGCAGGCGACATCAGCATAATTTTACCTTTAATTAATTCCACCGCTTCTTTTAACTGCCATGTTAAGTAATCAGCGTAGTTATAGCTTTGGTTTAAATCAAGTTGGTCGAGATGGCTAATTTTGGGCATGGTTTATTCTCAGTGTTGTGTTTGTTGGGGTTAGCTCACTCACCCCAACCTACATTTTTATATTGCTTGTTCAATAGCGTTCAATACATCCGCTGTGCTGGGCAATCCCGAATCTCTGAGTTTTTTCAGACGTATAGCGACTACGTTGTCCATACGGTAGGCGTGACCTGTGTGGTCAATTCCCGGTGTGCCGACGGGGATAAAAACATCGGGTTCTTTGGCAAAGGTCATGCCTGAACGTCCGACTACGATGGTGGGTAAGTCGGTTGCGGGTGGCACTGAATTCGTGTTGAAGGCTTGTACCCACACCAATGCGTCGGCTTCACCGTCTGCCAATAACACATTGGTGTCGTTTAAAAACGGGTCGTATTCGGGATAGCCGCGACTGAAACGGGTTCGAGCAGGATAGCCAGTTGTCCAGCCACAGACTTGGTTGGCGGTTTGGTCGCCTTCTTTACCAGCAAGCGGTAAGCCTGAACAGCGCGTGGTGTTGTTTAGGTCTTTGATCATTTCGGACAGCGTTTGTACGGTCAGTTCCGCTTGACGGTAGGCTAACGCGCCAGCTGCCCACGTTACTACGCCGTATTTTGCGGCTTTGAGTGTGTCGGCAATGGTTTGTAAATCAGCAACGGCGATACCGCACACGGCAGTTGCGCGTATTGGGCGACCTTTAACCAAGGCTCTCAAGACGGCAATCACTTCGGGTAAGTCATTAGTGGCGCATTCTAAAACACGCGCTTTTGTGCCGTTGGGTGAGGTGGATAAATCGCCAGAAGGGGCTTTGCCTAAATAAATAACTTCGCGTTGTTGCGTGTCGTCAATGAACATCGCTTCTGTATTCCACAGATAACGCTCAAAAAAACGCGGGGCGAAGGCTTCTAAATCGGTGCCGACGACCAGCAACACGTCACAACGGTTTTTGACTTCAGCGAGTGTGGTATTCATCCAGCCTGAATCTTGCAGGGCTAAGAAATTATTACGCGCACCTGTGAAATTCATGTTATCAACCACCGCGCCGATGCGGTCAGCCAAGGCGAGTAAACCGCGCATTCCGTTGACATCGGTCGAGCAACCGCCGATAACGGGAAGCTGGGTGTCTTTTAACAGGCTTGCTGCGTGGGCAACGGCTGCTTGCAAACTGACGGCTTGTCCTGCAACGCGCGGGCTGGTATCGGTGATGGCTTGTTCAAACATCGGTGTATTTACTGCACAGCCATTTGCCAGCACTTTCAATGTGACACCATCGACTTGAATGCTCAAGTCATCGGTGCCGATGCCGCAAAAAGGACTGGGTACTTCGGTTATTTCAATCATGGTGCTTGCCCTGTGTGAGTCACTGTAATGTATAGGATATTATGACAAATGCGCGTGATATAAGCACTCAATCATTCTCTAAAAGACCGTCGGGTATTACCTGAGAGCGCAGACGCAACCCGAACTTAATAGGAATTTGCGGCAGTTTTCGGATTAAATTTGTTTATGCCATATTTTACCCAGCCATGATTGTTTTTCCCATGTACTTTTAACGCCCTGACTCAGCAGAAAAGGACCGTATAATTTATCTTCGTAAAGAATATGGTGTTCTAACCATCGCTTCAAAAACAATAATAATTCCGTGTTGACCGTAGCTTCACCCTGCTTGATTTTTTTCTGAATATCCAATACCTGCGCTTTTAATTCGTCATGATGATGGGTGTGTGATTCTGTGCCGGGGTAATGAAAAATACGAAATAAACTTTCTTCAACAGCAAAATGAATCACAGTATATTCAATCAGTTCGTGTAAAATTTCATCCATTACACTGGCATTGGCTTGATGCACAATGGTTTCATCAAACAGACGATTAATTAAATTAACCAACACTTTATGTTGTGCATCAATTTCCTCAATGCCCACGCTTAATTCATCTGTCCATTCTACAAACAGCTTTGTCATTGTTCTACTCCTTACCTTGTTAATTAAGTGATTGCTGCCATTCGGACAACTTTCAAAGGTTAGCGCATTCAAGGCGAAGTTACACTATAAAATACCATTATTTTTTTAATTTTTTAAAGGCAAATTACCCATGTTAGACCCTCGTTTATTTAGAACTGAATTGGATTTTGTAACTGCGCAATTAGCACGGCGTAACTTTGCGTTTGATGCCGATGCGTATATTGCATTGGAAACCCGCCGTAAAGACGTGCAGGTTAAAACTCAGGAATTACAAAATCAACGCAACAGCAATGCGAAAGCCATCGGACAAGCGAAAGCCAAAGGCGAAGATGTACAGCCGTTGATGAATCAGGTTGCTGCGTTAGGCGATGAATTAAAAGCCGCTGAAACCGAATTGGGCAGTATTCAAGCCGAGATGGATAACATCATGTCGGGCATTCCTAATATTCTTGATGAAGCCGTGCCTGCGGGTAAAGACGAAGAATCCAATTTAGAAATCAGCCGTTGGGGTGAGCCGCGCCAGTTTGATTTTGAAGCTAAAGACCATGTTGATTTAGGCGCGAAACTGCGCGGCATGGATTTTGAACTGGGCGCGAAAATTACAGGCAGTCGCTTTGTGGTGTTGAATGGCGCACTGGCAAGATTACAACGGGCGATTATTCAATTAATGCTCAATACCCATACCGAAGAACACGGTTATTCGGAAACATACATCCCGTTTTTAGTCAACGCTGACAGTTTGCGCGGTACGGGACAATTGCCGAAATTTGAAGCGGATTTATTCAAAGCCAGTTCTGATCCTGATTTGTATTTGATTCCCACAGCCGAAGTACCAGTCACTAATATCGTCCGCGATGTGATTATTGAAGCCAAAGAATTGCCACTGAAATTCGTCTGCCACAGCCCGTGTTTTCGCAGTGAAGCAGGCGCGTATGGGCGTGATGTGCGCGGCATGATACGTCAGCATCAATTTGAAAAAGTGGAAATTGTCCAGATTGTCAAACCTGAGGATTCGGCGCGAGTCCATGAAGAACTCACCGCTCATGCGGAAACGATTTTACAAAAATTGAATCTGCCGTATCGTCGGATGCTTTTGTGTGCAGGTGATACGGGCTTTTCGTCGGCTAAAACCTACGATTTGGAAGTCTGGCTACCCGCACAAGGCGTATACCGTGAAATTTCTTCATGCAGCAATTTTAAAGATTTTCAGGCGCGACGCTTACAAGCACGATGGCGCAATCCTGAAACGGGCAAACCTGAGTTGGTGCATACGCTGAATGGTTCAGGCTTAGCCGCAGGGAGAACCTTGATTGCGGTGATGGAAAATTATCAGGATGCCGATGGACGCATTCATATTCCTGAGGCGTTGTTGCCTTATATGGGCGGCTTGACTGTCATTGGTTAAGGCATAAAAAAAACCTGTCAGGTTTTAACAACCTGACAGGTTTAAATTCCTAGTTTTCAAACTCTAACTAAGAACCAGTATTTCTTTATTGCAGAACTTCTAACTGTACTCTGCGGTTATTAGCACGACCTGCTTCGGTTTCATTGGTGTCAATCGGTCTGGTTAAACCATAGCCACGCGGAATCAATTTATGCGGGCCATGAATACGCTTATTGAGATAATCAGCTACTTCGGTAGCACGGCGTATTGATAACTTCATGTTATAAGCCGCTGATGCGGTGTTACTGGTATGCCCTTGAACTTCAATGGTCAAATTGGGGAAGTTTGCGGTAATATCAGCCGCCAATTTATCCAGCAAGGCAAAATATTGTGATTTCAGTTCACTGCGATCATTATTAAATTTAACATCTACAATCCAACAGCCCAGTTTATTCACGGGCGTGCCTTTTAAGGTGTTGGGGCATTTATCATCACAATCGTTGACTCCATCACCATCAGAATCCAGTTGTGCGCAGTCCACAGGTGGTTTTTTAGGCACAGGTGATAATAACAACGCTCTGACAAAATCTTTCATGCCGTCAGTGCTTGATATTCTTTCCGCAGTAACACTATTCGGTTGACCGCACGCTGTTGTGTTGGCAATTTTGGCAAGCTCCACCAGTTCGTCTCTGCCGGATTCTTCACTTTCCTGACCCGTCCAGACATTGTATACACACAATCTGTCACCGTATTTTTTCTTTAATGCTGCGACAGCGGCATCGCCTTTTTCACCCAGCGAATAAGTAGAGTCCAACAAACCGTCACTGACAATCAACAATGAAATATTGCCTTTTGTACTTGATAAATCGGCATCTGTTTTATCAAGAGCCTCTGGAATATGTGAACGACCATGAGAACAGGCGATAGTGTCCACTGCTTTATCAAACGCTTCTTTTGAATAAGGGCCGGGGGCTTGATGTAAATAAGTAGAACCCGTTTGCTCACAGTATCCGTAACCAAAACTGCGAATACTGGTGGTAATGGGTTTTAAGGAAGACGCGGAATCAGCAATCGTTTGGTTGATTCTGTGCAGAACTTCTCTTTGCATCTCCAGTTTGTTCGGCACGTTATTGGCTTTGTAGCCCGCCTCGCCCTCATAATCTTCGGTGGTTGATGATGAAGCATCAAACACTACAAATAAGTTGTTTGCTCTTTGCACATAGTCACCCGAAGCCAAATACGGGGTAATACTGTCAATTTTCACGGCATTGAAAACAGTTTTATCTTGTATAACATCCATCGTAGTCGTTGACACTGCACAGCCTGACAGTCCCAAAATAGTAACAACAATGGCTGTTAAAAAGGTTTTTCGCATGGTAAATACTCCATAAGTTTAACAAATCGACACGATAAAACTATTCGTTTTAGCACCGAAGACTGTCTTGAAGTCTAGCACTATCTTATTTAATTTAAATAGCTAATGTATCTTTAATCTGTAGCATGGAATAATAAGCCCTATTGATACAGGCGACATTCGCTTATGAACCAACTATAAATACTACATATTATGACTATAACAACACGTTTTGCTCCCAGCCCTACGGGCTATCTCCACGTTGGTGGTGCGCGTACCGCGCTTTTTTCATGGCTTTATGCGCGTAAACACGGCGGTCAATTTATTTTACGCATTGAAGACACTGATTTAGAACGCTCCACACAAGCATCCGTCGATGCCATTTTGCAAGGCATGACGTGGTTGGGATTGGAATATGACCAAGGGCCGTTTTATCAAACTCATCGTTTTGACCGCTACAAAGACATTATTCAACAACTATTAGACCAAGGGGATGCCTATTATTGCTATTGCAGTAAAGACGAACTGGAGCAGTTGCGTAATGAACAAATGGCAAACAAGGAAAAACCGCGTTATAACGGCAAATGTCGGCACTTAGCTGCCCAACCCGAAGATGAGCGCGAACGAGTCATCCGTTTTAAAAATCCAGTTGATGGCGCAGTCACTATTCCTGATTTGGTCAAAGGCGACATTGTGGTCGGCAATAAAGAACTGGATGATTTGATTATTGCGCGTGGTGACGGCACACCGACTTACAATCTCACGGTCGTGGTTGATGATATGGATATGCAGGTCACGCACGTTATTCGTGGTGACGATCACATCAACAACACACCGCGACAAATGAATATTCTCAAAGCCTTGAATGCGCAGCTGCCTGAATACGCGCATTTGCCGATGATTTTAGGCTCGGATGGCGCACGTTTATCCAAACGTCATGGTGCGGTCAGTGTCATGCAGTTCCGTGATGATGGTTATCTGCCCGAAGCCCTGTTGAATTATCTGGTGCGTTTGGGCTGGTCACATGGCGATCAGGAGATTTTTTCGATTGATGAAATGATTGAATTTTTTGAACTGGAAAACGTAAACGGTTCAGCATCCACCTTTAACATGGAAAAACTGTTATGGTTGAATCATCACTACATCATGCACAGCGACCCTGCACACGTTGCGCGACACCTAAGCTGGCATATCGGGCAACTGGGCATAGACCCGACGGAAGGTCCCGATTTAGTTGACGTTGTTAAAGCACAGCGTGAACGCTGCAAAACCTTGGTCGAAATGGCAGCGGCAAGCGTGTATTTCTATAAAGACTTTGACAGCTACGACGAAAAAGCCGCAAAAAAGAACTTTACCCAAGGTTCAGATGACGTACTGGCAAAGCTGCATGAAGCGTTTTCTGCCGTTACTTACTGGAACGGCGAAATTTTACATCATGTTGTACACAATGTTGCCGAAACACTGGAACTGGGTCTGGGAAAAGTCGCGCAACCCTTGCGTGTCGCGGTATGCGGCTCTGCGGTTTCACCTGCGATTGATGTCACTTTGTCGTTATTGGGCAAAGAAAAAACCTTAAATCGCCTGCAAAAAGCCATTGAATACATCAGAAATCTAAATTAGTAGTAGACAAGCCCTGTAAATACCGTATAATGGTCGTTCTTTACAGCGGGGCCATAGCTCAATTGGTAGAGCGCAACACTGGCAGTGTTGAGGTCAGCGGTTCGATTCCGCTTGGCTCCACCAAAAAGTAAAGGTGTTACAAAAATAGTTTTAGGTCCCCATCGTCTAGCGGCCTAGGACACTGCCCTTTCACGGCGGTAACAGGGGTTCGAACCCCCTTGGGGACGCCAACTATTTTACTAAGTGGCACAGCAGTATTTTTCAGCGTCAGTCATTATTGACTGATTAGGTCTGACTAAACCAGTTTTAGTCCCCATCGTCTAGCGGCCTAGGACACTGCCCTTTCACGGCGGTAACAGGGGTTCGAACCCCCTTGGGGACGCCAAATAAATAAAGGGCTATCAATGATAGCCCTTTTTTTATGCCTGTCTATTTCACAGAAGCGTAAAATCATCTATCGCCGTTTGTCATCTTGTTTATAATCATGCGTAATTTAACTTCACACTGATTGACCATACACCCGCCAATATGAGCGACCCAGCCCAGCAACTTTTACACCAACTGATTCGTGATTACGGTATTGACCTTGCCCGCAATCCGCAACGACTTAACGCGTTATTAAAAGACTATGCACGCGGGCAATACAAACGGGAAATTTTTTTATGCGTACAAGCAGCACGCGAAGGCATTGTGTTTGAGCTGCAAAATAATCAACACCTGCCTTTAGATGCACTCGCCAGTCGCCTTATTAAGCAATTACAAGAAGATTACGGACTCGATAACCAAGCGGCACACTGGACGATAAGCGCGTGGCTTGCTGCGCTTGATTTAAGAAATACATTACCCATCCCCACAATACCTACCCCCCTGCCTGCGATTGCAGCAACACCTGCGCCGCCTGCCATACCTGTTGTGGTCACAGGTATCAACGCGCCATCACAAACCAGTCCGCTGGCAAGAATACAACCCTCTCGGGATGATAACGATTTAACCATACTCATTGAAGACAGTCTCGCCTGGTTTAAAAGCCTGCTGGGCTGGCAACAACACTATATAAATAATGGCGACGGCACTGTCACCGACAGTCAAACCGATTTACAATGGATGCGGTTTTCTCTGGGGCAATATTGGGACGGCAAAACCTGTGCAGGCAGGGCGATTGAATGCACTCTACACGACGCATTAAATGCCGTTAAGCAACTCAACAACAATCGGAGCCTGAACTGCGGCTATTCCGATTGGCGCATTCCCACTTGGGATGAACTGAACAGTATTCGAGGCAAAGGTTCTAAAGTCATTGATGCGCGAGCCTTTCCCAATACGCCTGACAGCCGCTTCTGGACAATAACAGAAAGCACCAGCCTTGATTTAACAGGATCAACCGATAAACGCTTTTATACCGTCAATTTCAATCGTTTCAACGCCCACTACTCTTTTGGAACAGCACTGGCACACGATATAAAATACACCCGTTTGGTGCGCGTGTAATACACTCCCTGTTCTCATTTAAACACGGTCTTCATCATTCATCATGAACAATCAAGCGCGACAACACTTATTTCAAGTGATTAATGACTACGGTATTGATGTTGCCAAAGATTTGCGGCGTTTAGAATCCTTACTTAAAGATTACACGCAAGGACAATACAAGCGGGAAGTTTTTCTGTGCGTACAAGCGGCGCGGGAAGGTGTCATTGAAGCCCTGCTGAACAATAAACACCTGCCCTACGAGATGCTCGCCGCGCGGTTAACCAAACAACTGCATGAAGATTACGGACTGGATTTACACGCGGCAAAATGGGCAGTGGGCAGTTGGGTGGTGGTACTGGGTTTAACCAAAAAGTTTCCCGCGCCCAAACCGCGTATTATCACGCCGCCGCTCAATCCAAGCCAGTCAACTCCTACGCAACCGCCGCAGATAAAAGCCCAGCCAATACCATCACAGCACCACAAGTCGATTGTGATACAGAAATTAGTGGCCAACCGCTATTCAGATCAGGGTGATGGGACGATTGTAGACACAAAAACCAATTTACAGTGGATGCGTTTCGCGCTGGGGCAGTCATGGAATGGTAAAATCAATCTCAGTGAAGCCAAGCGGTACAACTGGCAGGAAGCACTGAATGCGGCGGACGATCTTAATCAGACAGGTGGCTTTGCAGGGTATACAGACTGGCGCGTACCGACCATTGACGAATTAAAAACCCTCATTGAGCGCGGTAAAAAACCTGCTATCAATCACGCCATGTTTCCCGCCACGCCGCTGTCCTTATTCTGGTCATCCACCGTAGCGGTCAATGTGAATAATTCCGCGTGGGCGGTGTATTTTTATGGCGGCAGTGCCTATTGGTATGGCAAAACCAGTTATTATTATCTTCGGCTGGTGCGAGATTAGAAGGACTGAAATCGATATAAAAGTTAAATACACAGGAGTCCAATAGCGTTAGCTATTGGCTAGAAAACAGCTAACGCTGTTTTACTCCAGTCGTATTAAATCTACCGCTTACCCATCACATTCTGATAAACATCCAGCGTGCGCCGCGCAATATCTTTCCAGTCATATCGCTCTATCACCCATGCACGACGCAATTCACGCGCCTCACTGGTCAATGGACGAGCAGAAAAATCGCGTAGTTTGGTCGATAACGCATTCACATCGCCCAAGGGAAAATAATGTTCTTCGGGCAAACTGACTTCCAGATTAGCAGGTATATCGCTGGCAACAACGGGTAAGCCATAACTTAGAGCCTCCAGCATGGCAATAGGCAAACCTTCATGAGAAGACGGTAAAACAAACAGCGCGGCATGAGTGTAAAGCTCCTGTAATGCCAACCCACTTTGAAAACCAGTACAGACTACATTAGGCGTTTTCTCGGCTGTTTCCAATACCTCTCGCGTATAGGCATCTGGATGATCTGACGCACCGACAAGCACCAGTTTCCAATCAGTTAAATTTGCCAATGCAAAGGCAGAAATTAAATCCAGCTGCCGTTTTTCGGGTACAAGACGGCTGACCAATACAATATATTTACCCGCATTTAAACCAAATTGCGTCAAACTCTCAGTCGTACTGGCTAACTCAGGCAACACCACACCATTAGGGATCAGTACGCTATTGACTTTATGTTTATCCAACACGAGGTTACGGATGACTTTAGAAATAACGATGCGTTCATTGGCATAACGCATACCGAAACGCTCACCGAGCAGCAACACAGATTTAGCAAAACGCCCCCATTTTTGTCTGTCATAATCGGGGCCGTGATGTGTAACCACGACTTTTAATCCCAACAAGCGTGCTAACGGTGTCATGATGGCAGGGCCTATCGCTTGAATATGCAGAATGTCAGGTCTACGCACCAGCCCCGCATATAACACGCCGAGTAGTGTGTGTAAAATGGCTTCTAAACTTTTAGATCGTGGTGCCCACACTGCGTGAAATTTAACACCCCGCCAATCGCTCAGCGTTTTATCTTGGTAACTGGCACGAGTAATGACATGAACATCACAACCCAATTCCGCAAGTAACGGACAAATATGTTCAGCGTGAGTTTCCACCCCACCTTGTATACGAGGAAAACCGCGAAACCCCAACCACATAATTGATAATGGCTTACTCATACTGAAACCCCCATGCTGCGATACAAGTCAATCAAACGTTCCCGATAACGCGTGGCTGTGAAATCCTGTTCAACCCACGCCCGCCCTGTTTTACCCATTGCCGACACGTCTGCATCGGGCATTGCGCTGAATGCGCGGAGTTGTATGGCTAATGCTTCTACATTGCCACTGGGAAATAACGCCCCTGTTTCACCGACTCGAATCAGTTCAGGAATACCGCCGATGTCCGCACCAATCACAGGACGTTCCAAGGCGTAGGCTTCCAGTACACTCATGGGCGCGTTTTCAAACAATTCTGAGGGTAACACCATTGCACGCGCGTGGCGTATGGTGTCCGCCATTGCCTCGCCTGTTTTATAGCCCAAAAATTCCACATCGGCATTTAATTCTTTGGCTAACTGGCGCAATTGCTCTTCTTCAGGCCCTGTGCCGACAATCCAGCCTTTAACACCTGCCAACGCCACCGCACGAATAAATGTCCCCAGTCCTTTATCAAATAACAAGCGTCCTAAATACACGAATGCCGTGCCGACCTCACCGCGCGGTTCAAATTGTCTGGTATCGACAAAATTAGGAATATAGGTGAATCGCTCACGCGGCCAACCCCATTCAACAAATTTTTCAATAAAAAAACGGCTCGGCGTGACAAAGTGATCAACATCACGCGAATAAGAACCCAGCAAACGATGTACAGCCGTTTCCAGCATAATGACCGATGACAACACGCGAGAATCTTTAACACATTTATGAATAGCCACATTCCAAATCGCCCCGCCTTTGCAGCGTTCACACACGCCGTCATGGGTCATCATTTTATAAGCAGGACAGGCAATTTTAAGATCATGTAAGGTCAATACGGTAGGAATACCCAAGGCTTTGAGTTTGCCGAAAATAGTGGGCGAAATATGATGATACACATTATGTGCATGAGCGATATTAGGCTGAACTTTTGCGGATAACGCGGCAATTTTTTTGCGGGCTTCCACGGAATAAATAATTTTTACCGCGCGACTCGCTTTATCCAATAACGAATACTCGGAAGAAAATTCAATTTCATCGACAAAATAATCATCCCAATCAGAGGGCAGATTATTGGGATGGTGCATAGCAAACGGCACGACCTGCCAGCCGATTTCTTCAAATAACCGATTCTGTTCTAAAAAAACCACTTCCGCACCACCTCGGCGGTAATAATAGTTGTTGATGGATAATAACGTCGGCATATAGTTTCCCATGTAAAAAGTTAATGGTTTGCAGGCTGTTTAACGGCACAATGTGTGCCGTACAATCAATTTGCAGTTAATTCAAAATAAGTGGTCGGTGTCGCACTGATCGCGCTTAAATCCAGTTCTATAGTCAACGAGTTGTCCGCCGTTTTATTCATCGGCAGTTCAACACCGCGCTGTCCATTTAATTTTAGTGCATACAAATGCAGCGCGGCGGCATTGCTGTTATTCAAGCTGAACACAATGCGGCTGTTTTTTATCAGTACGGGTAATGTACCCAGATTAATCAGCTCGCGGCTTTTTGCATCGGCAAAGCTCATACCGCTGTTTCTGGCATCGGTAGCGTAAATTAATAACAAGCGTTTACTGTGAGCTAATGCCGCACCATCCAATGATGAAGCGGCAAGCAAGGCAGGCGCGGACGCACTTTTGATAGTCACGTTGGCTAATGGCGGCGGTAAGGTTTCGCCAAACGCCACTGCTTCGGTGTTAGCGGTGACGACGCGCAACTGTTGATGGTGCGTATCAAGGGTAATTTCCCCCGTATCGCTTTGAAAAATACTCTTGCTATCGCTCAGGTTAGACTTCGGTAAAATCTCCACTTCCTTTAAGTTACCAAGCAACTGCACCCAGCGTTCATCCCTGACCAATCCAGACCAGTGGCGTAATTTTTTAATCACTTTATCCATGACTGACGGAGCAGAATCCTCAGGCTGTATAACCATATCAACCTTGCCAGCGGCTTCCTGCCAAGTTAATCCCAAGCCTGTCACTAACGCGACATTAGTGATGGCATCAGGTAATTTGCCAATACCTGCCTGCTGATTGAACACATAATCAGGGGTGAGGCGAATATCGACTTTATGCAGTGCGGGTGTGACATCTTGTCGGGCAAACAACAGCGCGGCCAGTGTTTCCCCTGCCCGCGCAATGGGATCCATACCTGTACTAAAGGGACGAATGGCTTGCCGTGTGTCACTGTCACCCAGCTTGGCGTAATTCAGATCAATCGCACTGCTATGGCGGCACAGCATATCCCAGTTCTGCAAACTGCCATAACCCCCGATTGCCAAGCCTGTTTCATAACGCGAAGTATCCCAAAACGGTTGATCGTATTCACTGACGGTAAACGGTTTAAACCAATAGCGCGAGCTTGCCAGATTGCGAATGTATGCCAGTTTATTCAGCAGCGAACTTTCCTGTTTCAGTGATGATCCTGCTTTAACCCAATCGGAAGGCTCTTCGTGATAATCGTGCATATCGACCCATTCCAACGCAGCGCGTGTCGCGCTGTCCTGTAAATTAGACCAATTGTCATAAGAAGTTATCAAACCCTGATAGCCCAAGCCACGCACATAATCCGTCATCCATTGCAGGGTATTTTTTTGCATTTCATCATAAAAACGCTGACTATCCGCAACACGGACAGAGGCATTCCAGTCGCGTATCGGCACGGCAACCACGCCATTGACAGGCACTGACTCACCATAAACCGCCATTGCCTTGTCGATAGAACCGTATTTGACCGCCAGCCACTGCGTGAATGCCTGATTTAATGGTGTTAAATCGGTGTTATCGGACGGTGATAAATTGACAATATGATTCAAGCCGCCCTCATTGACTAAAATAACACCCATTAATGCAGGGTCTTGCAGGGGAGTCAGTTTGGTATACGGATTTTCTTTATTCAGCACCTCTTGAACTAATTGTCGCCAATGCGCTTTGGCGGCTTCATCGACATAAACCCCCAGTTTGAGATTATGTTTTGTTATCCAGCGATCATCACCGACATCACCATAAACGCCATTCCACGAAGTCATACCATCGACCAGCCAATAAACGCCTTCGCGTTTTAAAGCCGCCATAAAATAATAAAATCTATCCAGCTGTTCGGGATTAAAATCAAAATCCACGGTTCGCAGCTCCATCAAATCGTTCTCGACGAAATGAAACCGCGCCACGTTATAGCCATGTAAACGCACTTGTCGCGCATAACGGTCGGCTGTATCGTGATCAGGAAAAGCATGACCATGCGGCTTTGAGGCACAGAAAAACCGCCGTGGTATGCCGGGGCTATCTGTGTAGGCTAAATGCCCGTCGGTGCCGCGAATAATCCGCCCATGCTGACCTGCAACGCCGACTTCAACCAACGACGAAAAATCCAGCGCACTGCCTGCCTGAATGGATAAATCAGGGTCATTAACGGGCAACCAGTCGGCGGCTTGTTGTTCTGCACGGCACGGATTCATTACCGCCAATAACACCAGTAATCCGCCGATAATAACTTTCTCTCTGCTCATGATGCCGCCTGATAGCTAGATATGCTTGAAAAAACCACTTTCAATCAATAAGCCCAGCAATAAAAACAGACCGCCCATAATGAAAACGCCTACACGCACAAGACTTGCCGTCGGTGAAGTGGCGATAGATTCTTCCTTTAAACCACCGCCGATAATACTAAACACCACCAGAACGATACCTGTGATGGTCAATACGGTTTCAATTTCTGACATGATTTTCTCCGTTTTATTGATTAATGATCACCCGAAGAGGGCTTTATTCTGATTAGCTGCACAAATACCCTGTGTAATCATGCGTTTATAAGTCCATAACGCCTGTATTTTGGCAAAAATCCTTATTTCGCACGGCACTAAATATGCGTAATATCAACCCATAACGCCAGCAGAAAAAGATAACAACCGATAAAAAAAATCATCAGGCGTACAGAATATGCCGTTGATTCTTTTATTATGAAGCCGCTGATAATACTAAACGCTACCAAAATAATACCTATCACGCTCAATACAATTGCAATCTCCGACATCTTTTCTCCATTTTATTCATTACCATCCGACAATCACTTAATTTTCATGAGCTGCACGACAGCATCGAACAACCCGCCCGTTGTCTTGCCCAGTCAGGACGTTTAGCGGCAAACTGCTGTTTATCAGCCTGTTCGTTGTAGGGATTGCGCAATAAATCCAACAGCTCATAAATTTTGGCAAAATCGCCCTGTTCCGCGTCATCAATAGCCAGTTGCGCCAAATAATTGCGCAACACATACAGCGGATTAACCGCATTCATGCCCGCCCGTCTGCTGTCATCTTCCACGCCTTGCTGTTGCAGGCGGTGAATATAGTGCGTCAGCCACTGGGTTAAACGCGCCAGATAATCAGCGGTGAGTTGCTCAGGTACATAATAGGCATCGGCAAGCTGATGGATGGCATCGGCGACGCTCTCCGCCACAGGCAACGTACTGTTCACCAACGCCAGTTTGCGATAAAAAATGGTCATATCGGTTTCCACCAACGGCAACAATGCCAACAGTTCACCGCACAATTGCTCATCAAATGCCGCTAAACCCAGCTTAGCCGCCATCATGGTTTGCCAGCCTTGTTCAAAGGTCTGTTCATACACCGTCAGTGCGGTTTTCAATGGTTCGACCCGTTTAATCAGCGGATATAAGGCATTAGCGAGCTGCACCAGATTCCAAAACGCAATCGCGGGTTGATTGCCGAAACGATACCGCCGCTCCTCTACATCGGTGGTGTTGGGTGTCCACTCAGGATCATAATTTTCCAGCCACCCGTAAGGGCCATAATCAATGGTCAGCCCCAATATCGACATATTGTCAGTATTCATTACCCCATGCACAAAACCCACGCGCTGCCACTGCACAACCATCTCGGCAGTACGGCGGCAGATTTCAGCAAACCACTGCCCATAAACCGCCGTTGACGGTTCGCCTAATTCGGGAAAATCAGTGCGGATGGTGTAATCTGCGAGGGTTTTTAATAACGCCTCATCACTACGCGCCGCTAAAATCTGAAAATGCCCGAAGCGGGTAAACGACGGCGCGACCCGACACACCACCGCACCCAGTTCAGCGCGTGGATTACCGTCATAAAACATATCGCGAATAACAGCTTCACCTGTCAGCGATAAACTCAACGCGCGAGTGGTCGGTACGCCTAAATGATACATCGCTTCACTGCATAAAAACTCACGCACCGAAGAACGCAACACCGCCAAACCATCCGAGCCGCGCGAATACGGGGTTGCGCCCGCACCTTTCAATTGTAATGCCCAGCGTTCACCGCGCTGATTAATCACATCACCCAAATTAATCGCCCGACCATCACCCAACTGCCCTGCCCAGTTGCCGAACTGATGCCCGCCATAACACGTCGCATAGGCATCCATGCCTTTGGCTAAACGATTACCCGCAAATACTTGGGTAAACTCATCGGAGACACACACTTCAGGAGCTAAATCCAATAAATCCGCTACTTCCTGCGCATAAATCACACAGTGCGGATTGGAAACTTGCGTGGGTAACACCCGCGAATAACACGCGCCGAATACTTGACGGCGGGTATTCAGCGGCTCTTCATCGGCGGGTAAATCGCGAATAAAACGATTATCAAACGTTAAATCATCGAGCTGGGTTATTTTGGCAAATGAGGTCATGGCAGGGTGCGTATTGATGAATAAATAAATGGCTTTAGCATACACCAAATGACGGCATGACTGACATGATGATGCAATGGAATCAAAAATCATGATTTTTGATTCCGCTACTTCTATTTATTTGGGAATGATTGAAAAATCAGGCTTATTTTGCAAACAGATACTGCACAGTCACATTGGCAGACCAGTCAGGACTTTTATCAGGTCGTATCGGATTGTAGTAACTTTCCGCGCGGATATTGATAGCATCTTTGCCGACCGCCATTACTTTACCGACCCCGCCGCCCACAGGCACAGTCCAGCCCTGATTATTATCTCTATTCCAATTAGCAACCATATCCATATCGGAAAGCACATACCAGCCATCTGACAGATTGTAATTAACAAACGGTTTCAGCTCCATTTGGCTGATACTATGACGGCTGTCATTACCCAATACCGACCAGATTTGTTTGACATTAAGTCCCAGACTCCAAGGCTTGGGCTGGGTGACAATCATGACACTAGGGCCGATACTGAATTTTCCGCTACCCAGTTGCCGTGACCGTCGGTCTTCTGTACTCGAAAACAGCGTATCGGTTGGAAAAACCACAGTAGATCCAATGCCCCAACTCACATCACCCGAATGAACGGGTGAAAACAGTGACGTAAAAGTGGTATCACCCAGACCCGCCGCACCTGAACCCGCATAAGGTTCGGGTAATTGCGCGATACCCTGTACACCGCCTGTTGTGCCGATGAAATTTAATGACAGCTGATTAATCATGTTCCATGAACCTAAGGACACGGGAATAATGGGCTGGATGCTGCCGATTGACACGCTGCCACCGTTATCAGCACCGCCATGATAAGCGTAGTTAAGCGGTACGCTGTAATGCGGAGACAGCGGATTTTGCGCTCTGTCGCGAAATTCATTAATACTGTTGCCGTTAATTACATTTGCCTGCATAACATCATTGGAGGGTGATTCCGCATAACAGGGATGGGTCGCCAATAAAACCACGACCGTGAAAAAATGCTTATTAATCTGACTCATAATGATGCTTATAGTGTTGTTGGTGATGTTATTTGAACAGATTCAACATAACTTATAGTGGATTTGTTTTAACACTGATTATAACTGAGAACAAGAAAAAACGAGTGACATTGCAAACCAAGCGCACTGACAAGCACACACTAGCCACAGAACATTTTTTCACATAAACGTCATTTTCCTGACGCAGTTTTGTCATGTTTCCTAGGTATTGTGGGCGGTAATTTATACCCCACGAGGAAGAGTCTCATGTTGATTGATGATCGCGATACCAACACCACGCGCAAACGTCGTTTTCACGTTGAAGTAGCAAATGATGCCGCCACGATTACTGCCGCCCAAGCTTTGCGTTACCGCGTTTTCGCCGAAGAAATGGGGGCGGTTCTGCATACTCCTGTTGCCGGTTTGGATATAGATGAACTGGATGCTTACTGCGATCATTTAATCGTGCGTGACAGTACCACAGGAGCTATCGTAGCGACCACACGCTTATTAAGTGACAGAGGTGCGTTACAGGCAGGACGTTATTATTCAGAAGGTGAATTTCATTTAGACGGCGTATTAACCCTATCAGGTCGTTTTTTAGAAGTCGGACGCACCTGTATTGATTCACGCTACCGTGGCGGTGCGCCGCTTGCCATGTTATGGAATGGTTTAGCCGAATACGCAGTAAAAGGCGGCTTTGACTATTTGATAGGTTGCGCCAGTATTTCCCCCGGCCCCAGCGGTTTTGCAGTGGATGCGGTCTATCGTCAAATTGAACCTGAACAATTCGGCTCTAGCGCGTTGGGCGTGATACCCCGTTGCCCTGTGCCTGCTTATAAACGCTGTGTGCGTGATGAAAGCAGCATTCCGCCATTACTCAAAGCCTATTTGCGCTTGGGTGCGTGGGTATGCGGTGAACCGTGCTGGGATGAAGATTTTGATGTCATGGATGTATTCATTCTCCTGCCGTTAAAAGCACTCAGCGCACGTTACGAACAACATTTTATCGCCCCTAATAAAAGTATCCGCACACCCAGTCATGACCTTGCCTTACCCGCATTGGCATAAAGCCGCCGCTATCGTTCTGCTCTTCGGTCTAGGTAGCGCGGCAGCCGCCACGCTACAGCCGATGTTTCGTCGCCTGCCCAGTCGCCGTATTAATTTACTGCCGCCCATCATTCAGGCAGCATGGCTACGCGCCGTGTGTCGTGCCTTAGGCGTGCAATTGGCTATTCATGGCACACCCGTCACAGGCGGTGCATTATGGGTAAGCAATCATGTATCGTGGCTGGATGTGGTCATATTGGGTGCGGTGCGCCCTGTGGCATTTCTTGCGAAAAGTGAAGTCGCCAGCTGGCCGGTAGTCGGTTTTTTAGGTCGTCAAAGTGGCAATTTATTCATTCGGCGCGGTCATGGCAGTGGTGAAATTACGACCATCATGACGCAACGCTTGCAATGTGGCGATAGCTTGGTGTTATTTCCAGAAGGCACAACCACACGCGGCGATACCCTGCGGCATTTTCACAGCCGACTCATGCAGCCCGCCATTTCTGCGGGTGTCCCCGTACAATCCGTGGCTATTTCTTATCAGGGCGCGGCATTCGACGTTGCGCCTTTTGTGGATGACGACGATTTTTTACCCCATTTACTCCGCTTATTAACGCTGCCGCGTATCTGTGTCACCCTCCATTTTGGTGAACCGTTGCTGATGAGCGACGGCATTCAACGCAACAGCTTGGCACGTCAGGCACACACACAGGTACTGACAGCATTAGGTTTACAAACTGTCGAATAAGCGAACACCCCAATGCGGCACGATAGCGTATAATGCGCTTATTTTAGCCGCAGTAACCGCATGAACGCTTCCGATTTAGTTAAACAACTCAGCCACCAATTAGCCCTGTGTCTTAATCAAGACAGGCATCATCTAAAACGCCAGTTAGACCGCCTGCGTAGCGAGGTGAAAAAAGGCAAAGACGTGCTTGAATCGCTAAACGCTCTCGCCTCACGGGTGGAAACATCGGTTGCATTGCGTAATAAACGCCTTGCCAGTATTCCGCCGCTTAATTTTCCCGATTTACCCGTCACAGGTAAAAAAGATGATATTGCCGAGCTGATTAAAAACAATCAAGTGCTGATTTTATGCGGTGAAACAGGTTCAGGCAAAACCACGCAATTACCGAAAATTTGTTTAAGCATCGGACGCGGCGCGGCGGGTTTGATTGGTCACACGCAACCACGACGCATTGCCGCGCGTACCGTTGCCGATAGAATCGCCGAAGAATTGGGCGAGCCACTGGGTAAATCAGTCGGTTATAAAATTCGTTTTAACGACAAAACCCACGCCGACTCCTTAGTTAAATTAATGACGGACGGGATTTTACTCGCTGAATCGCAAAACGATCCGTACCTTAATCAATACGACACCATCATCATTGATGAAGCCCACGAGCGCAGTTTAAACATTGATTTTCTGCTGGGTTACATGAAATGGCTGTTGCCGAAACGCCCTGATTTAAAACTCATCATCACCTCGGCAACCATCGACCCTGAACGCTTCGCCACGCATTTTAATAACGCGCCGATTATTGAAGTGTCAGGGCGAACCTATCCTGTGGAAATGCGTTATCGTCCGATTGAACGCGAAACCGAAGACGATGACGACGAAACAGGCGATGAATTACAACACGCTATTTTAGATGCAGTGGATGAGTTGTATCGGGATTTACGCGGCGATATTTTAATTTTCTTAAGCGGTGAGCGCGAAATTCGCGAAACCACCGATTCCTTAAAAAAACACCATCCCAATCAATACGACATTCTACCGCTGTATTCTAAATTAAGTGTCAGCGAACAAGAGCGGGTGTTTAATCCCAAAGGCGGCAAAATTCGTATTGTGTTAGCCACCAATGTCGCGGAAACATCCTTAACAGTTCCCGGAATTCGTGCGGTGATTGACACAGGTCATGCGCGTATCAGCCGTTACAGCCACCGCAGTAAAATCCAACGCTTACCGATAGAACGCATTTCCCAATCGAGCGCGAATCAACGCGCAGGACGGTGTGGACGGGTTGCCGAAGGGATATGTATTCGTTTGTATTCGCATGATGATTATTTGGCGCGTCCAGAATTCACCGAACCTGAAATCATGCGCACCAATTTATCAGCGGTTATTTTGCAAATGACCGCGTTGAAATTGGGCGATATTGAAGATTTTCCGTTTCTTGAACCGCCCGAAGATAAAATGATTCGTGACGGTAAAACCATGCTGCACGAAGTCAACGCGCTGGATAAAGCGGGCAAGCTCACCGACATGGGTAAAAAACTCGCGCAATTTCCCACCGACCCAAAATTGGCGCGGATGTTATTAGCGGCGCACGACGAAGGTTGTTTAACCGAAGTTGCCATTATTGTTTCCGCGTTAAGCGTACAAGACCCACGCGAAAAACCTGCCGATAAAATGCAGCAAGCGGACGCAAAACACGCGGCATTTCGTCATCCTGAATCGGATTTTTTGACGCTGTTAAATATTTGGAACACTTTTGAGGTGCAGAAAAAGCACTTATCCAACAGCAAACTGCGCAAATACTGTTCTGATAATTTCCTGTCGTATTTACGAATGCGCGAGTGGTTTGATATTCATGCGCAAATTATGCAGGTGATGAAAGGCGATTTAAAAATGCCGCTCAACACCACCGAAGCCGCATACCAAAATATCCATCGGGCATTATTAACAGGCTTATTATCCAATATCGGTTTTAGGCATGAACAATATGAATACATCGGCGCGCGTGGCTTAAAGTTCTTCATCTTCCCCGGTTCTGGGCAGCACAAAGCCAAACCCAAATGGATAATGGCGGCTGAGCAAGTGGAAACCAGCAAAGTTTATGCGCGCACGGTGGCAAAAATCGAACCCGAATGGATAGAAGCGGTCGCCACGCATTTAGTCAAACACAACTATTTTGACCCGCACTGGGAGAAAAAAGGCGCACGTTGTATGGTGTCGCAACGTACCTTGTTATACGGTTTGACGCTGCAAACAGGGCGTAAAATTCCTTACGACCACGTTGATGCCAAAACCGCCCGTGAGATGTTCATTCAATCCGCGTTAGTGGATCACGATTACCACAGTAACGCACCGTTTTATGTCGCCAATCAAAAATTGCTGGAAGAAGTCGGTATGATTCAGCATAAAGGACGGCGCGTCGATTTGGTGGAAGATGAGCAATGGTTGTACAGTTTTTATGACCATAAACTGCCGCCTGAGGTATTCAGCGGTGTGACGCTGGACACTTGGCGTAAAACCGTCGAGCGCGACAATCCCAAACTGCTGTTTGTCACCCGCGAAGATTTAACGCGCGAACAGGAAAATCCGATTAATGACTGGGATTATCCCGACAGTAAAAAAATCGGTACGCTCACCATTCCCCTGCAATACCGCTTTGAACCCGGTCACAATGAAGACGGCGTGACCGCGATTATTCCCGTGCATCAACTCAACCAATTATCAACCGCGCCGTTTGATTGGCTGGTATTGGGGATGCTGGAAGAAAAATGTATTGCGATGATTAAATCGTTGCCGAAACAAATCCGTAAACATTTTGTCCCCGTACCTGAAACCGTGAAACGTTGTTTGGAAATCGAACCTGATTTTAAAGGCACGGTGCAGGAATGGTTAGGTAATCGGTTACGCAAACTCACCGATGAAGCAATACCGCTCAATGCGTGGGCAATGGACAGTTTGCCTGAGCATTTAAAAATGAATTTCCGCATTGTCGAAGACGGCAAGTTGCTGGATTACGGGCGCGATTTAAAAAAATTACAGGCAAAATACGCAGTTGAAGCAGGCGACAGTTTTGACCAAATCGCCGCCGATGAATTGAATTACACAGGCTGTATTCAATGGGCGTTTGATGATTTACCCGAAACTTACGCCTTCATACAAAAAGGACAGGATTTTATTGGCTTTCCTGCGCTGGTGGATGAAGGCGATGCGGTCGGTGTGCGCATTTTTGATACTGCACAAAAAGCCGCGTTGCAACATTCGGCGGGCTTGATGCGCTTGTTTGCGTTGCAACTGCGTAAGGAATGTACTTATATCAACAAAAATATGCCGCAATCTGCGGCAATAGAATTAACCTATAACCGCCTGCCTAAACACCCGATTGTACCGACTGCGCACACAACAAGTACCTACAAAGACGATATGCTGACCCTCATCCTGCACAGCGTGTTTATCGACGGCAAAACCATCCGCACCCAAGCGGCGTTTGAACAAAGTTTACGCGACAACAAAGCGGGCTTAATGACGGTAGCCAATGAAGCCAGCAAAATTGCTTTAGACATTATGACGCTTTACGCGGCAATAAAAACCGCCTTGCAGCGTTTTAATGCCAATGATCCACTGGCAAAAGACCTGAACGAGCAATTGGATTTATTGATTTACGCGGGCTTTATTCGTCATACGCCTTATGAGCAACTCAAAGCCATACCGCGTTATTTAAAAGCCGTGCATTATCGCTTGGATAAATACGATAATAATGCGCAGAAGGTTCAGGAATTGCAGCGTTATGCCGTCCGTTATTGGAAAGATGTTGACAAGAAAGCCAAAAAAGATATGGTGATTCCAGAACACGATGCGTTCCGTTGGGCATTAGAAGAATTCCGCGTATCATTATTCGCACAGCAATTAAAAACCGCTTACCCTGTATCCGCTAAACGTATGGATAAATTGTGGGATGACTACGCAGTCGCCTAATCCCACTAACAAGAACCGTTCATTTCATGACACAGGCAAAATCGGTATGCCCGATGCAATCCTGCAAAAACCAAACAACCTGAACGCCGAAGAATGGATTATCATGAGGCGACATCCGCCCATTGGTCATAATATTTTAAGTAAAAGCAAATCCCCGTATTTCAACTAGGCGCAGAGATTGTCCTCTATCATCACGAAAGGTACGATGGCAGTGGTTATCCTAATGGTATTGCTGGGGATGCGCGTATCGTTGCCGATGTTTTTGATGCCTTGTCTATGCGCCGCCCTTACAAACAACTTTGGTCTATGAGTTGTACTTTGTTCACGCTACAGGAGCTGGCGGAAAATTAAGACTGAATGGGACTTTCGTTCATCATTTGATGGTTTTGAGCTATAAATAAAATATTATTCGCCAAGCATTGAACGAGTGTCTATTTGTTACTGGAAAAATACTGAAAAACAGGCTAAAAAGATACGGTTATTCTGGAATAGGGCGCGGTGCGTTGGGCATTAGAAAATTTTCGCGTATCATTATTCGCACAGCACACAAAACCGTTTATCCTGTATCCGCTAAAAATATGGATACATCATAGAATAACTGCACAGTGAATATCCAATAAAATCAACGTAATAAATATTTTTCACTACAAGTACAAAGGCACTATTATGAATCATACTGAAAAAGAACTCGGCATTACGATGGCAATATTAGAGCGATTTGAAACACAAACGCTACCCGATGCACTGTGGATTAAAGAACGGGTGGAAAAAGGCGAATTACTCACCGATGGCGACATGGAATTTCTTGAACGAATTTCAGCGAACGCCGCTCAGATTAAACCGCTGATTGATGCGCAACCCGAATATCAGGATTTATACGCCCGCGCTGTTAATCTTTATGAAGAAATTATCGCTAAAGCCTTAGCCAACCAACAGGCAGCCGAATAATCAAAATAACTTTGTAGGCGTGATTTCACCATCACGTCTACTCAAGAACCTAATTTTATTCATCACTAGGAGACTTAATGTCTGACATAGAAATAGCCCAACAAGCTAACATGAAACCGATTATTGACTTGGTTAAAGAGCAATACGGAATCGAACCGCAACATCTGGATCCTATTGGGCATTACAAAGCTAAAATGTCGCTGGAATACCTTAACAGTTTGTCCGACCAAGAAGACGGCAAACTGATTCTAGTCACAGCTATCAGCCCGACCCCCGCAGGTGAAGGTAAAACCACCACCACCGTCGGTCTAGGTGATGCGCTGAACCGCTTGAAGAAAAAAGCTATTATGTGCTTGCGTGAACCGTCTCTTGGCCCTTGTTTTGGTGTCAAAGGTGGCGCGGCGGGCGGTGGTTATGCCCAAGTTGTGCCTATGGAAGACATTAATCTGCATTTTACAGGTGACTTTCATGCTATCGGGGTAGCTCATAACCTATTATCTGCCTTAATAGACAACCATATTCATCACGGCAACGAACTGAATATCGACCCGCGCCTGATTCAATGGAAACGAGTCATTGACATGAACGACCGTGCCTTGCGTGACATTGTGGTCGCTATGGGCGGTACGGCAAACGGCTTTTTGCGTGAAGACGGTTTTGATATTGTCGTTGCATCTGAGGTCATGGCGATTTTATGTCTGGCGACCAGTCGCGCCGATTTAAAAGCCCGCTTAGGACGCATCGTCATCGGCTACAAAGCCGACCGAATCACCCCCGTTTATGCCAGTGATTTAAACGCGCACGGCGCAATGGCGGCGGTATTAAAAGAAGCGATTAAACCCAATCTGGTACAAACGCTGGAAAACAACATCGCCATCATTCACGGCGGCCCGTTTGCCAATATCGCCCACGGTTGCAACACAGTGATAGCCACACAAACCGCCTTAAAACTGGCGGATTATGTGGTCACAGAAGCGGGTTTCGGTGCCGATTTAGGCGCGGAAAAGTTTATTGATATTAAATGCCGTATGTCAGGCATCAAACCCTCAGCAGTCGTGTTAGTCGCCACCATTCGCGCCCTGAAATTTCACGGCGGAGTGGCTAAAGAACAACTCAATCAAGAAAATCTTGCTGCGGTAGAGCGAGGGTTTGCCAATCTGGAACGCCACTACCGCAATATTACCGAGCATTACGGCTTACCTTGCGTGGTGTGCATCAACCATTTCAGCTTTGATACCGAAGCAGAAATCAATTTATTAAAAGAAAAATGCGGTCACATAGACGCGCAATGCGTCGTATCCAAACATTGGGCAAAAGGCGGTGCAGGTGCAGAAAATCTGGCAAAAGCGGTACTGGACATCGTTGATAACCGTGAAGCAGGCTGTACATTCGTGTACGATGACAACCTGAGTCTGTGGGAAAAAATCGAAGCCATTGCCACCAAGTTATACGGCGCAGGCAATGTCACCGCTTCGGCTAAGGTAAAAGCCCAGCTCGCCGCGTGGAATGTCGATTACGGTCGCTTCCCCATCTGTATCGCTAAAACCCAAATGTCATTTTCCACCGACCCTCTGGTTAAAGGCGCGCCCTCAGGTCACAGCATAGAAATCAAAGATGTCAGACTCGCCAACGGAGCAGGTTTCATCGTCGCCATCGCAGGCGACATCATGACCATGCCCGGCTTACCCAAAGTCCCCGCCGCCGAACGCATTGATATTGATGACGACGGGCGTATTACAGGGCTGTTTTAGGCTTTATCAGTAATTACATAACACAGAATGCACCTCCATAGAGTGCGTTCTGTGTTGTTTAGTCATTAACATAATGAATAAAAATGAATTTTTTGAAGCCATCTACTAATAACTCGCCTAGAATTTTAGAAGTTTTCATCCTTGCTACTGCCGCTCTAGTCACACTCATCACGCTGATCTGGCTTCTTGCTCACAGTCGCTACGGCATAGACTTAACCGATGAAAGTCATTATCTCATCTGGATGGCCAACCCCTGGATTTATCCTGTCTCTGTTACACAATTTGGTTTTATTTATCATCCACTGCACCGGCTGTTTCATGGTGACATCAGCTTACTTCGACAAGCGAATATCCTGATTATTTTTAGCTTAGCGTGGGTGTTGTGTGTGGTATTTTTTAGAGCCACTGTTGATGACGCTCAAGAAAAAACGTTATCTTGGCATAGTTTACCAATGCTTGCACTGGCTGGAGTGACCGCGACCTGCTCATTCATTTATTTTTGTACTTATGGCTGGTTGGCAACACCCAGCTATAACAGTCTCATTTTTCAGGCTTTGCTGATTGCCAGCATTGGATTATTGTTGGCTGATAAGACCGTTTCACTCAGTAGCATCATAGGATGGATACTGATTGGCGCGGGAGGATGGCTCACTTTTATGGCAAAACCTACTTCAGCGGCGGCACTGGCTCTTGTTATTAGCATTTGTTTGCCGCTGACTGGAAAATTTAATCTTCGATTACTCAGTGTTGCCGTACTAACGGCTATTACCTTATTAATCACTTCAGCATGGGTGATTGATGGTTCTTTCATTGTTTTTATTAACAGATTAAAAGGAGGGGTTGAAGCGATTCGGCTGTTAGACGCAGGACAAATGAATATGTTTAGAATTGACAAGCTCTTAACCGGTGATAAAGAGCGGGGCTTTCTAGTATTTTTTAGTGTCATTATCTTCGCTGTTACTTGGCTTGCTGCGTCAGAACAAAGAATCGGAATGCTAACAGGACTCGGCTTTACACTGGTACTAGCAATAACCAGTCTGTTCATTATTTCAGCGTATTCTTTATATCCATTATTACAAATCAGTGAGACTTATGGCTCTCACTCAGTGATGTTAATTTTGGCAGTCCCTTTAAGTGCCTATACTTTTTATTTTGTATTAAGGCGCAAGCCCTTTTATAAAGTCTCCAACAACCAATGGGCAATCGCCTTCTATTTCGCTGTATTACCCCATATCTCTGCATTCGGCTCTAATAATAATTACTGGGTGCAAGGATCATTGACCAGTTTATTCTGGGTATTGGCTGCATTGGTGATTTTTATGCCTGCCATTTCCGCGCGTGGTCATTGGAAAATACTGTTACCTGCCGTCGTGAGCGGACAACTGATTACTGTATTTTTGCTGCAAGCCGCCATGGAATGGCCTTATCGTCAGCCCCAGCCCTTTCGCCAGTATGATAATGTTATTGCCATTGGGAAGGATTCATCTGAACTTATTCTTCCTCAAGACCTTGCCGATTATTATCGTAATGTTCAAAAAACAGCGCAGCAAGCAGGTTTTCAAGCAGGAACGCCCATGCTGGATATGACAGGCGAAGGACCTGGAACACTCTATGCCATAGATGCTAAAGCGATAGGCTATCCTTGGTTAATCGGTGGCTTTGCAGGCAGTGAGAATATGGTAAAAGCTTTCTTAAATCTGGTATCATGTAACGATATTGCAAGTGCGTGGCTACTGATTGATTCCGATAATCCATTAAAATTATTGCCAAGCCTTTTGAATCACTTTGGTCTTGATTTTGAACAGGGCTATGAAATGGCAACAGAACTGAGTATTTCACCTGCAACTATAGCTCGTCACGGTATCCCTTCTAAACACCTACAACTATGGAAACCTATGCCGCCTATTCAAAATAAAATCGCTACTTGCCAACAAAAACGCAATAATCTTTAATATAATGAACAATTCTAAACTATTAACAGCAGATTTTCTTAGCAAGAATACATCCATCATCAAACTAACTGCCTTTATACTATTTTCTGCTGTTTTTTTCGGTGCAGTCACCTACAAAATAATACTGATACCTGATGGTCCAATACATGAATATGATGCTCATATACTCGCCACTGTAAGAATGTTTCAAGAAAAGAAAATAATTAATCCACATTTTCTTTTTCAGTTAATAACAATTATTCATTATTATTTATTAAGTTTTTTACATTTACCAACTTATGAAATAACTGGCGTAAACCAGATAATTACTTATGACTGGGGTTTTTCAGCCTTTATTGTAATGATTGAAGTGTATGTTGGCATCGAACTTTTATTATTTTATCATTACAAATCAAGACTCCAAAACAATATAAGAAATTCAGAAAATCTAGCTTATTTTATTGCCTTTGGGGTATCCATTTGCACACCTGTTTTTCTATTAGCCCCTATTGACGGAAAATTTTATCTTGGCTATGTTACCCCGTCAACGATTTATATTATCTCCAGTCAGGTATTATTAAAACTACCTGCCTTAGCATTATTTTTATTGACCCCGCTTTACTTTACCAAAAATAAGGACAGCATAATATTTTTACTGTCTATCGCTGCTCTTGTTATTTTAAGCGGCTTGGCAAAACCCAACTGGTTAATAGTTATGCTTCCCGCATTGGGAATAATTTCATTAATACATTTATTTAAAAGAAGTTATATTAATTGGAAGGCATTAATCGTAATAATAATGGCTAGTGCCGTAGTGCTGGGCTGGCAATATTATTTTACCTTTACCAATGCGTCTCCAGATACTTATAAAAGTAAGATAATCATTACCGCTCCATTTGAAGTATTAGGCTATTATTCGGATTTTATATTCATAAAGATAATTTTATCCATATTATTTCCTTTATACATTACCGTCTTCTTTTGGAAAACTATTAAGCAGGATTTTTTATTCAGTTATGGATGGGTAGTATTTTTAATCGGTATGGTCTATTCAGGATTCTTCGGTGAAGCAGAGCCTTATAAATTTGCGGGTAATTTTTGCTGGAGCGGGCAAATTGCCTGTTTCATGCTGTTTGTGTCTGCCGCATCGGTATTTTTTTCAAGCTGTATGACTGAATACCCAAAAGATAAGAAAAAAATAATTATGGGTGTTGGATTATTCTGCGCCCATGTTATCTGTGGTTTAATTTATTACTTTAGAGCGTTTGAGTCATCTTTTGCCTAAACAATCAACATACAATCGCTGTTTACGAAAAAAACGGAAGCCACTTTAATGAAAAAAATCGCTATTCTCCAGTCTAACTACATTCCGTGGAAAGGCTATTTTGATATGATTGCCGCCGTCGATGAGTTTATCCTTTATGATGATATGCAGTACACTCGACGTGATTGGCGCAATCGCAATCAGATTAAAACGCCACAAGGTCAGCAATGGCTTACTGTGCCTGTTAAAGTAAAAGGAAAATACTTTCAGACTATTCGAGAAACGGAACTTGATGGTACAGACTGGGCAGACACACACTGGAAAGTGATAATACAGAACTATAAAAAAACGCCACATTTTGCAGAAGTGGCTGCTATCTTTGAACCGTTATATCAGCGTCAATATAGCCATCTATCACCACTCAACCGTGATTTTATCGAGGCGGTGTGTGCTTATTTGGGCATCAACACTAAAATCACTAATTCTTGGGATTACTCGCTACTAGACGGTAAAACTGAAAGACTGGCAGACTTATGTATTCAGGCGGGTGGTACAGAATATATTTCGGGGCCTGCTGCAAAAAACTATATTGAAGAGCATTTTTTTACAGAACGGGATATTAAACTCAGTTGGTTTGATTACGCGGATTACCCTGAATATCCCCAACTTTATGGTGAATTTACCCACGGTGTCACCATTCTTGATTTACTGTTCAACTGTGGTAAGCAAGCACCTAATTATATGAAATTTGTGAAGGGAGTAATATGAAGGAAAGTTTCTACGGACGTATTGAGCAGACTGAGGTCAATGATGAGGTTACTCGACACGCGGAAGAAATTGCTGTTCGCGGTTTTACCATCATCCCCGATCTGTTCTCAGCAACCCAATTGTCAACATGGCGAGAAAAAATAGACAGCGTTTATCATCAGCAAGAAGTGGAATTTGGCAGAGATAATTTGATTGCTATTCAAGAACTTAATCTATGCAGAGCCCCCTTGCTTTATGATTTTGACTTCATTCAACTGGCGACTCATCCGCGCGTGTTAGCGGTTGTTAAACAGTTTTTAGGTGACTGGTTTATTTTGAATTTGCAAAATGCCATTATCAATCACCCGCATCAGACACACCATCAAAGTTCTTGGCATCGAGACCTTCCCTATCAAAACTGGGTAATTTCTCGACCCATCGCTATCAACGCCCTGTTAGCCATTGACGAATTTTCGGAAATAACAGGTGGTACTCATGTTGTGCCATTTACCCATAAAATCGAAACCCTGCCTTCCGATGCTTATATTGCCGCTAACCGCGTAGTAGCATCCGCACCCGCAGGTTCGGCAATCGTATTTGATACCATGCTCTTTCATCGTGCAGGTGCTAACAGCTCAGCGAATATTCGCCGTGCGGTTAATCATCTTTATACAACCCCTATTTTGAAACAGCAATATGACTTTCCTAGGGCATTAGGTGATGATGCCGACCTTGATCCTGCGATTGCACGTTTACTGGGTTATACCTCGCAAGTGCCGATTGATGTACGCGCATGGCGAGCGACCAGAGCAGCAAGATTATCAGCAACACCAAGGATGTGATAGTGAATAACGATACTGTATTAAATCCAACCATTAGCGTGGTCGTTCCTGTCTATGGCTGTCTTAGTTGCCTAGATATACTTTGTCAGCAGCTGGAAACCAGCTTACAAACCTTGACTGAACATTTTGAGATTATTTTGGTGGATGATCGTAGTCCTGACAATTGGTGGTCACATATTGAGACATTACAAGATAAATACTCATCAGTCCAAGGGTTACGTCTTAGTCGTAATTATGGTCAACAGATTGCCATTACAGCAGGATTAGCGGCTGCACGCGGTGATTATGTGGTGGTTATGGATTGTGATTTACAGGATTCACCCAGTCTAATTCCAGAGCTTTATGCAAAGCTACAAGAAGGCTACGATTTGGTACTCGCTAAGCGGGTTGAGCGTAATCATTCGGGGTTTCGTTTGTTAGCCGCTAAATTGTACTTCGACTTACTTAGTAAATTAGCAAACGAACCCATTGATGGTAGCTATGGGGCATTTTCGATATTGTCGCGTAAAGTCGTCGATAGCTTTTTACTGTTTGAAGAAAAAGAACGGCATTATTTATTCATATTGCGCTGGTTGGGTTTTAACATGGGTAGTATTGATGTTGTGCATCAAGAACGCCACTCTGGACGGAGCAGTTATAATCTGGACGGATTAATACGGTTGGCATTGGACGGCGTGCTGTTTCAAGCAACAGTCATGCTACGCTGGATTATTAGCTTGGGTTTTCTGTTTGCTTTTTCTGGTCTGGCTGGAGCCGGATATTTTGTCTGGCAATATTTTTACCATACCAGTCTTCCAGGCTGGACAAGTCTGGCTGTTTTGATTTTAGTAAGCACAGGCGTGCTACTCATTAGCCTCGGTATAATCGGTCTATATGTGGGCAAAATTTTTGATCAGGCAAAACAGCGTCCGCTTTATGTAGTCGATACTGTGCGTGAGAGAAAACTGACGTGGTAAATATTTATGCCATGCACTTGAATACCCATCGGAGCCATTATGCAGTACGTTAAAATTTTGCCACCTGGCAGTTTTTGCTTCCACGAAGCGGTTTTAGATATACTTCGCTTTTCCAAGCTGGAAGCCAATAATAAAGAAACGGTTCGTTTTGTCGAGGTTGGCTGTGGAGCGGGCGATTTGTCTGCCATACTGCTGGCGCGTGGCTATCAGGGAATGGGTGTGGATTTTTCATCGAGTGCTATGGCACTGGCATCAGAACATCTCAAATCACCTATCGCTGAGGGGCGTTATCAATTGCTTGAAGGCGATATTATGCAATCTGATAATGTTGCAACGTACCGTAAGGGATTTAATCTCGCTCTCAGTATGATGGTAATGGAACACATAGAGGATGATGTGCAGTTTATCAAAAATCTTGCTGAGCTAACTATACCAGAAGGCATGGTCATGTTAGCAGTACCGGGTAGAATGGATCGCTGGGGAATAGAGGACGACACAGTTGGTCATCTGCGCCGCTATGAGAATATTGATTTGCAGAAAGCTATGGAAGCCGCAGGATTGCAAGATGTTGTTGTCTGGTCTGTTGCCGTACCTACAGCCAATATGCTCTTTAATTTAGGCAACTTTTTCATTAAAAAAAGTGCTGAAGTAACAAAAGTGAACAGCACGCTGCGAGAACAAACTGAACTGAGCGGCATTAGAGAAATCCCCTTTAAAACAGTTTTTCCCTCATGGTTTCGCCTCATTTTAAATAGAGTCACGCTGTATCCTTTGTTTATGTTGCAACGCTTGTTTTATCGTACTAATTTAGGCTTGACTATGTTAGCAGTGGGACGTGTAGTCACTAAGGAAGAGGATGGTATTGCAAATGTCTGATAAAAAAACAACCGCTATTTTAACCGAAGTGGCTGACTACTATTCTGCCAAACTCGCCGAACACGGTGAAACGCCGCGCGGTGTTGATTGGAACGGCGAAGAAAGTCAGGTACTACGCTTTGCCCAATTAGCGAAAGTTATTCAACCGTCTGGCACATTTTCGGTGAACGATTTAGGTTGTGGTTATGGTGCGTTATTTGATTATCTGAACTCAGCCAGCCCTGACTTTATGTACACTGGTTGTGATGTTTCAAGCAATATGATTGAGGCTGCCAAAGCTCGCTATGCTAATCAATCCAACGCCCATTTTGTCATGGCGAGTGAACCGCCAGACATGGCTGATTACGGTGTTGCCAGTGGTATTTTTAATGTCAGGCTGGGGCGTAATGATGCTGAATGGCAGCAATACCTAGAAACCACGCTGGACGTATTAAATAACACCAGTCGTCAAGGTTTTGCTTTTAATTGCCTTACGTCTTATTCCGATGCCGATAAAATGCGAGATTACCTTTATTATGCCGACCCTTGTTGGTTATTTGATCTGTGCAAGCGGCGTTACTCACGCCATGTGGCATTGCTGCATGATTATGGTCTTTACGAATTTACCATTCTGGTGAAAAAACAATGATAAAAAAACCGCTGATTATTTTCGGTGCGGGTGATATTGCGCAATTGGCGTATTATTACTTTTCTACCGACTCGAATTATGAGGTTGTCGCGTTTACTGTCGATGCCGCTTATCTGACCTTAACCGAGTTTTGTGAACTGCCCGTAGTCGCATTTGAAGAATTGCAAAATCATTATCCCGTGACTGATTATGAGCTGTTTGTTGCTGTCAGTTACGCAAAATTAAATCAAGTGCGTAAAGAAAAATACCTTGCCGCCAAAGCAATGGGTTATCGTCTTGCCAGTTATATCAGCTCACGAGCAACGGTGCTGAATGCAGGCAATATTGGCGAAAATTGCTTTATTCTCGAAGACAATACCATTCAACCTTTTGTCACCCTAGGCAACAACATTACCCTCTGGAGTGGCAACCACATTGGTCACCATTCAACCATTCATGATCATTGCTTCATTGCCTCTCATGTCGTGGTGTCGGGCGGCGTTGAAATTTTTGAATCCTGTTTTATTGGTGTCAACGTTACTTTACGAGACCACATTAAAATCGGTGAAAAATGCGTACTAGGTGCAGGCGCATTGATTTTAGCGGATGCTGAACCCGAAGGTGTTTATTTAAGTACAGCAACGGAGCGGTCTAAAGTACCCAGTAGTCGATTGAGAAAAATATAATGATTTGGAAGAAATTAGGGCAACTCTACTCGCCAACATATCTTCATCCCAAACTTGCCAGCCACGCCGCCAACCCATTGGCAATCTACTTGGAAAATGATATTTATCGCGTTTTTTTTAGTGGACGGGATGAACAGAATCGCTCCTCAGTTGGCTTTGTTGATGTGGACATCATCAAACGTGAAGTGGTTTATATTCATGACCACCCTGTTTTTGAACATGGGGCAGAACATAGTTTTTATTCACACGGTGTCAGCATTGGCAACTGTTATGAAGCAGACGGTCGCCGCTATATATTATTTATGGGATGGCAATGCCCGCCTGACAGTCACTGGCGTGGTGATGTAGGTCGTTTAATACTGGAAGAAGACAATACAACACTGCGATTAGATAGTAATGAACCGTTTATGTCTGTGAATGCGATTGATAAAGTCAGTCTGTCCTATCCTTGGGTACTTCAAGAAGGAAATGGTCACTATCTTATGTGGTACGGCTCAACAGTCACTTGGAATGCAGGGAATGGCGAAATGGTACACAGTCTGAACTATGCCAATTCAACTGATGGACATCATTGGCAACGGCACGGTCTGGCTGTCCCCTATCAACTGGGTATAGCACAAGCATTTTCACGCCCGACAGTTATCGGTAATGCACACGCAGGTTATGATATGTGGTTTTCTTATCGTAGCGGAACGGGTGAAAAATACCGAATCGGTTACGCCCACAGCCACAACGGTAACAACTGGGAACTTCGTTTAAATGAAACAGGAATCGATGTGTCTACCTCTGGCTGGGATTCGGAAATGATTGAATATCCATTCGTTTTTGACCATAAAGGTGAACGTTATATGCTTTACAACGGTAATGGTAATGGACAAACAGGATTTGGTCTGGCAATTCTTGAGACAATATAAAGAGCAAATTAAATGAAGATATTCTTACTTACTTTTCCAGTAGCATTATTGGTCGCTTATAGCCAAATTATGGTGAAGTGGCGAATGCTGAGTATTGGAACGGTTGATACGCAAGCTATGCCGTTAATAACAAAAACACTTAAATACCTCGCAGACCCTTTCATTCTGTCCGCTTACGGTACCGCGTTTCTTTCATCGCTACTGTGGCTGTATGTGGTTACCAAACTGCCCTTAGTGGTCGCATTTCCTGTGTATATCGGGACTACCTTTGTATTGGTAATAGCAGGCGGCTGGTATTTTTTATCGGAAGCCATCACCTTAATACGGCTTGCCTCTGTTACCCTGATACTCGCAGGGATTATTCTTGGAGTGAAAAGCTAATGGAAACGTGGTTAAACGATGTGCATGACCATGTACGCGCCAATGAGCCGAATATGCTGCCTATCTTTGATATTTACAAAGAAGAAGCATTATTCGGACGTAGATATATTGCCGATGATCTCACGCACTTGACTAAAGGCGCGACAATTCTGGAAGTGGGCGCAGGTTCATTGTTACTGAGCTGTCAGTTGGTCAGAGAAGGATTTAAAGTTGTCGCCTTAGAACCTGTCGGCGATGGATTCTCGCATTTTGATCGCTTGCGTGAACTGGTTCTGGAAAGAGCCAACGTACTTGGTTGTGTGCCTGAACTGCTTAATCAGGGTGCTGAAAACCTGTCAATAACAGACTATTTTGATTACGCTTTTTCTATCAATGTCATGGAACACGTCGGTGATGTACAAGCGGTCATTAAACAAGTCGGGCTAAGTCTGCACAGTAATGCCTGTTATCATTTTACTTGTTCTAACTACTCATTTCCTTATGAGCAGCATTTTAATATTCCTACCTTGTTTTCAAAATCACTCACTGAAAAAGTATTTAGCAAACAAATTTATGGCAGTGGCATACCCGACCCTATAGGCACTTGGCAATCACTGAATTGGATTTCTGTGAATCAAGTGAACCAATTAATCAAACAAATTCCCGAACTCAGTGTCTCGTTTAATCGGCAATTTTTAGTGTCAACGTTAGCAAGAATGGCTCATGATAAAGAATTTGCCGCACGGCGTTCTAAATGGGTAAGAACATTTATTACTGCCTTACTCTATTGCCGCTTACATCTGCTTGCCGGGTTTATTCCCGCGATGATGCAACCGATAATAGACTGCACCTTGACACGAAAATAAAAAACTAACTAAAAACAACTGTGTAATTCAGATTAGCGATAGCGTAACCCGACAATATTGTTGCATTGTGTCAAATGACTAGCCACTAAACTGAATACAACTCAGTCAAGTATGAAAATAATATGAAGTCAGAAAATATCCCCTTTAATTTTCCCTACATGACGGGCAAAGAACTGTACTACATCGCCGAAGCGCATTTTAATGGTCGCTTAGCGGGTGACGGCCCTTTTACCAAACGCTGTCACGGTTGGCTGGAAGAACGAACCCCGTGCAATAAAGCCTTACTGACCCATTCATGTACAGCCGCATTGGAAATTGCCGCATTGCTGCTTGATATTGATGAAGGTGATGAAATTATTATGCCCTCTTACACCTTTGTCTCGACTGCCAATGCCTTTGCATTACGCGGGGCAGTGCCTGTGTTTGTCGATATACGCCCTGATACCCTCAATATTGATGAAACCAAAATTGAAGCCGCCATCACCTCACGCACTAAAGCCATTGTCCCCGTGCATTATGCAGGCGTAGCCTGTGAAATGGATACCATCATGGACATCGCCAAACGCCATAATTTGTGGGTGGTTGAAGATGCCGCACAAGCGGTTATGTCAACCTACAAAGGACGACCACTGGGTTCTATCGGGCATCTGGGTGCTTATTCGTTTCACGAAACCAAAAACATCATCTCAGGCGAAGGCGGGGCTTTACTGGTCAACGATGAGCATTTTGTCGAACGTGCAGAAATTATTCGTGAAAAAGGCACGAATCGCGGGCAGTTTTTTCGTGGGCAAGTCGATAAATATACTTGGATGGACATAGGCTCTTCCTACTTACCGGGTGAAATTATTGCCGCATTTCTGTGGGCGCAAATGGAAGAAGCGCAATTAATTACCGACCGTCGCTTGGCAATCTGGCATTCTTACCATGAAGCACTACAAAACTTGGAAGCCGCAGGAAAATTAAGACGACCTATTATTCCCGCAGAGTGTCAGCATAATGCCCACATGTACTATGTGCTACTGGATTCTTTCGCCACCCGCACACGAGTCATCAAAGCATTACATCAGCAAGGCATTAACACCGTGTTTCACTATGTACCGTTGCATCTTTCACCCGCAGGTAAACAGTATGCGCGTGTCCACGGCGAACTCACTCATACCGAAGACTTATCAGATCGTTTGTTGCGCCTTCCTTTATGGGTCGGTATGGATAGTGTAGACAGAGTTGTGTATGCCCTGACCCAGCTTCTGTAAGTCTCACTTCAAATCACTATTATTAAGCATAAAAACCAAATCCTAATCGTATCCGCACTTGTACCTTACGCCTTATGAAATATAATGACGGTTTTTAGCGAAACTGGAGTTGACTTTGAAACCGGTAAAAGTAGGTGTGTTAGGATTGGGGACTGTTGGTGGCGGTACGGTCAATGTATTAAAACGTAATGCCGCAGAGATTGCGCGTCGTGCGGGGCGCGATATTATCATCACCCGTGCTTCGGCAAAAAATTTAGACAAAGCGCGAATTTGCGACACGACAGGCATTATTGTCACCGGCAATCCCTTGGATATTATTAATGATCCCGACATCGACATCGTTCTGGAACTTATCGGTGGTGCGGGTATTGTTAAAGACTACGTTTTACAAGCTATCGCTAACGGCAAACACGTTGTCACTGCCAATAAATCCCTGATTGCTCTGCACGGTAACGAAATTTTTGCCAAAGCCAGTGAACAAGGCGTAATCGTAGCTTTTGAAGCGGCAGTTGCAGGCGGCATTCCCATTATCAAAGCCATACGCGAAGGTTTAAGCGGCAATCAAATCGAATGGTTAGCGGGTATCATCAACGGTACAGGCAATTTTATTCTGACCGAAATGCGTGACAAAGGACGTGATTTTGCCGACGTATTAGCCGAAGCGCAAGCACTAGGTTATGCCGAAGCCGACCCCACCTTTGATGTTGAAGGCATAGACGCAGGACATAAACTCACCATTCTCGCCTCTATCGCATTTGGTATCCCGTTACAATTTGAAAAAGTGTACACCGAAGGCATTACCAAAATCACCCGCACCGATGTTGAATACGCCGAAGAATTAGGCTATCGCATCAAACACCTAGGTATCGCCAGACAAACTCCCGAAGGTATTGAATTGCGCGTACACCCTACCCTGATCCCTGAACGCCGCTTGATTGCCAATGTCAATGGCGTAATGAATGCCGTGTTAGTCAAAGGCGATGCCGTAGGCGCAACCTTATATTATGGTGCAGGTGCAGGCGCAGAACCGACCGCCTCCGCTGTGGTTGCCGATGTTATTGATGTGGTCAGAGCTTTAACCAGCGACCCTGAAAACCGCGTCCCGCATTTAGCGTTTCAAGCGGATTCATTAGCCGATATTCCCGTATTATCTGCCGACAGTTTTAAAACCGCCTACTACTTACGCCTGCACGCCGAAGACAAATCAGGCGTACTCGCCGATGTCACCCGCATCCTCGCCGACCACGACATCAGCATCGAAGCCATCACCCAAAAAGAACCCCCCAAAGGTGAAACCATCGTCCCGATTATCATGCTGACCCAAGTCACCCAAGAACACCGCATGAACGCCGCGATTGCTAAGATTGAAGCATTAGCAACGGTGAGCGGCAAAGTGAATCGGATTCGCTTGGAAACGTTGGGTTAATTATTCAGTCATTCCCACGCCCTGCGTGGGAATGAAATACGAGATTAAATATGGCGACTCGCCCAAATACGTTAGCGTTATCTATAGTCAACGCTAAAAGTAAATTGATGACTATTTGTGAACAGCTTAATACTTTCGATTTTTCTGTAATTCCATATATTCAAGAAAAATTCAACACAACAGAATTAACTATAAAAAAAATAAATGAAATCGCAGAGAATTTTCCTACAGGAGGAGACGAAGATGAAACTGATTACATTTATATCTTCAAAGTAACGGGTGGAAGTACCAATACTTCAAGATTAATGGAACAATTAAGAATAATAAAAGACAGTCAAAATTCTCCTTTATTTGATGGTAAAAAAGACTTATGCAAAATCAATACAGGTTACAACCCTCAATATTTATATGTTGGTCGCTCTCAAAATATAAGAACTAGAATACGCCAGCACCTTGGTGATAATTACAAAGGAACGTATGCGCTACACATGATACGTTGGTGTACTACGGTTGATGCAAATGTTGAAATAACCTGTTACACACTGAATAACAAAGACAATTTATTTGTTCAGACTATTGAAGATGCTTTATGGGATAAACTTAAACCGTGTTTTGGAAAAAAAGGAGATAAGTAACTAAGTTTTATTGAAAACCCTGTATGTAGCAAGTATCGAAACAGAATACGGGTAATTATGATAAACCGCCTCTTGTTAATCGACTCTTTTGAAAATCACTAGGAAAAACCATGCAACCGCAAAAACTAACACCACTGCAACTTGAGTTATTAAAATTGTTTAGTTATCAAATTAATAACCAACAACTAGCTGATATAAAAAATATGTTGGCAGATTATTTTGCTAATCAGGCAACTCAAGAAATGGATAAACTTTGGGAGGCTAATGAGTGGAATGATGACACAATGGATGAATGGGCTAATGAACATTTAAGAACACCGTATCATCAATCATGAGAATTGTTTTAGATACCAATATATTATTAGTTTCTATTGCTAAAAAATCGCGTTATCGAATTATTTTTGATAGCTTGATAACTAAAAAATTTGATTTAGTTATCAGTAATGAAATATTAAGTGAATATACAGAAATAATCGCTCAAAAAACCAATGAAATTATTGCCAATAACATTGCTGAGATGTTATTAACGTTGTCGAATGTACAGAAACAAGACGTTTCATAAATGGCATTTAATTAATGCCGATGAGGATGATAATAAATTTGTAGATTGTGCAGTTGCAGGCAATGTCGATTATTTAATCAGCAATGACAAACATTTTAATGAACTGAAAGCAGTAGAGTTTCCAAAATTGATAGTCTTAACGATTGATGAATTTATGGATTTGCTTTTGAAAATCTAGTTTACACTTTAATCCTATAGGAGACCCTAATGACACATTACACAGGCTTAATTGAACGTTACCGTAAACGTTTACCCGTCAGCGATTCGACGCGCATTATCAGTTTGAACGAAGGTAATACGCCGCTGATTCAGTTGCAGAATATTCCGCGTCTTATTGGTAAAGAGGTGGATATTTACGTTAAATTTGAAGGCTTGAATCCGACGGGGTCGTTTAAAGACCGTGGTATGACGATGGCGGTGACGAAAGCGGTTGAAGCGGGTAGCCACGCGATTATTTGCGCGTCAACGGGCAATACGTCTGCGGCGGCGGCGGCTTATGCGGCACGCGCGGGGATTCGGGCGTTTGTGTTGATTCCTGAGGGCAAGATTGCGCTGGGCAAATTGGCGCAAACCTTGATGTATGATGCAAAAATCATTCAAATCAGCGGTAACTTTGACCAAGGTATGCAGTTGGTGAAAGAAGTGGCGGATCACGCGCCTGTGACTATTGTGAATTCGATTAATCCGTTCAGAATTGACGGACAAAAAACAGCGGCGTTTGAAATTGTCGATGCGCTGGGTTTTGCACCTGATTATCATTGTTTGCCTGTCGGTAATGCGGGTAATATCACCGCGTATTGGAAAGGTTATACCGAATATGCAAGGGATAGAGTGTGTGGCAATCTTCCTGTGATGTGCGGTTATCAGGCGGCGGGTGCAGCACCGTTTGTGTTGGGTGAAATGGTCGATAATCCTGAAACCGTAGCAACGGCGATTCGTATCGGGCATCCGCAATCATGGGACAATGCGTGGGCGGCACAACGCGAATCAAACGGTTGGTTTGATAAATTCACTGATGAGCAGATTTTAGCGGCACAAAAAATGTTATCGCAGTTTGAAGGTATTTTTTGTGAACCCGCGTCGGCAACTTCCTTAGCAGGTGCGCTGCATGACATAGGTTCAGGTAAAATTCCCGAAGGCAGTAAAATTGTCTGTACGCTGACAGGTAACGGTATTAAAGACCCTGAGATTGCCATGTTGCAATGTGCCGATGCCAAACCCATCACTATTGATGCCAGTTTGGATGCAGTTAAACGCGCTATTTTGGATAGTTTGTAATTTACTATTAAAGTGGGTGGGCAGGTTTTTGTCCACCCTAACAGCAGATTATCGTCTAAAATCACACACTTTTTTAAGGGTACAAAAAATATTACCACTATGTCTACGTTTACGATTAATTTACACGAAGCCGTTTACTCACTATCAAACGCGCTTGATTTGGTGGGTGTCACGCACATTCATCACGGTAAACGTGTGGCTTATATAGCGGCTGAATGCGCAAAACATTTGGGATGGCAGGGTCAGTGTCTGGATGATTTATTTCAGGCGGCAATCCTGCATGATTGCGGTATATCAAAAACGGCGGTTCATGCCAGACTGGCACAATTTGAATGGGAGCGAGATAGAGAGCATTGTTTTGTCGGTTCAGAATTATTAGCATCGTGTTCTTTACTGGCGCATTTGTCTGATGCGGTGTTACACCATCATACCCATTGGTCGGTATTAAAAGACGCAGATATGCCTATGCAGGTGAAGCTCACTGCAAACTGTATTTATCTGGCAGAACGAGTGGATGTATTGTCATTGGCGTGTTTAGTCGATCAATCCAATCTGTTACTCAATCAACACGCGATTACTGACCAGATTATCGCCAAAACAGGCGATAACTTTTGTACTGAACTGGTCGAGGCATTTATGGCTATTGCTGAATCAAGTTTATTCTGGTTTACGCTGGAAAGCGGTGATGCCAGTGGTTATACCGCGACGTGGAAGGCGCATACGCCTAATAAAGCCATTGAATTTCTCGAACTGAAAAGTTTGGTACATATTTTTTCCCATATTGTCGATGCCAAAAGCTCTTATACGAAAGAACACTCCGACGGCGTAGCCAATTTGGCGCGATTTTTGGGCGAAGGTCTTGAACTTCCTGAAGAAAGCTGTGAAATGCTGGAGTTGGCAGGTTTATTACACGATATTGGCAAACTCAGAGTACCCAGTGAATTATTGGAAAAAGAAGGCAAATTAACCGAAGAAGAGTACGCCATTGTCCAACGACACAGTTTTGATACTTACGATATTTTAAAAAATATCAGCGGATTGGAAACCATTACCGAATGGGCATCACAACATCATGAGCGTATTGATGGTAATGGTTATCACCTTCAAATAGGTAATGGTGCAATATCGCTGGAAGCCCGAATTGTCGCGGTTGCCGATGTGTTTCAGGCATTAGCGCAAACTCGCCCCTATCGTGCAGCCCTCGATGAACACGCCATTATGCACATATTGCGTGAACAGGTGGAGTGCGGGCATCTGGATGCCGCAGTTGTGCTGTGCGTTGAACAGCATTTACACGCTTGTTTTAAAGCTGCGCATTGTCAGTAGCGCGGTGTGTCGAGTGTGGCATAATGCCGATTCTTATTCCACTCACTCAGAAGAAAACGCCATGATTAAAATGCTGCATCTACTATTTGTCCTGCTCACTCTCGCCGCGTTTGGCGGAAAAATGTTTATCTCAGTCGCCCGCCCTGAACTGCTGTCCCACAAAGCCGTTAAAATCGCGCCGCACGTTATCAGTACCTTATTATTGCTCACAGGTATTATTCTGGTGTTTCAGGGAAACTGGCTCGCTGGTGATTACGGCTGGTTGGTTGCCAAAATAATCGCATTATTCGGTTTTATCGGTTTGGGCATCATGGCAATGCGCAGTGAAGGCACGAACCGCTGGTTGGCATTTGGCGGCGCGATAGCGTGCTTTATTTATATCGGTATTGTTGCCGTCAGTAAAAATGCGTTTTTCTTTTTATAAAAACACATCCACTTTGCTGATTTGTTGCTCTACCCAACGCAATACGTCTTTGCCGTTCTTGAATTCAGCGACATCTAACGCCAGCGGCTGATTATCAGTTAATACTGCCCAACGTGTCAGTTGGGCTTTTAACTGCGTTTGCGCACTCACGGTAAAATGATAGCTCTGACTTAATGGTTCAAATAGCGGTGTTTGCGGAGTAATCATTAATACCGCTAATTCGACGGCTTGCAGGATTAATTTTTCTATCGTGACAACATGAGCGGCAATTAATACGCTCACTTCTTTGGCTTGAATCAGGTTGGCAGGTGCGGCTTGATTATCCGAAATTACTTTCAAACACTGTACTAATTCGCCCGTGGTAAAACGGGTCGCCGTTTCATAAAACGCCGCCGCTTCCATATCGCACAATTCAGCATGGTCATAGTCAAGTTGCGGACGGGAGCTGGTTTTAACGGCACACGATAGGCACAATGCTTTACCGATTAATGGCGGATAATAGTATCTGCGACTATCCAAATCGGTGATTTTATCGGCTACATATAAATCACCAAGCGCATAATCCCGATGCCCAGCAACACCAATATTCATCAACACAACATGATTGCCGCCTGCAAATAAGGCTTGCGTATAAGCGATGCCCGCCGCCATTGCCGTCTTGCCTACTCCTGTCACCGTCAAGCACATATCACCCTGCACATATACTGCGAACGGCTGTACATCAACACATTTTTTTAACTTGAAATGCTCAACCAAGGGCTTGGCTTCACACGGTAACGCGGTATAAATAAAAATTTTGTAGCTCATGTGGTTTTATCATTGTTATTAATGTCTTTCACGCATTGTACTGACTGATTTTAGTTAAGCAAATCAGCAAAAATGTAATAAGATAGCGGTAGTTTTTTCATCACGCATAGAAGGAGTCTGCCATGCGCTATTTCATCTTACTACTAAGTACCCTTCTCACTTTCCCTGCTGTTGCGGTTGAAGAGAATACACCGCCACCGCCACGACTTGAAGTCTCACCAGATCAACCTGATATACCTGCATCAGCAAAAAGCGGACAAGTGTTAAAACCTGATGCAACGGTCACTGGTTCACGTCATAAACCCGTAGAAAAATCAGACGGTAGCGTAACGAGAGAAGAAAGTGACGATGAATCCTACGATATTGGCAGCATCAATATTAAGCGCAAGGATGTCAAAGGAATCGAAGAATACCGCCGAAGCGGCAAACGCTATATGATTAAAGTGACTCCTGTTATCGGGCCTGCCTATTACTTTATCGACACCGACGGTGATGGTACTCTGGATTCGCGCAGTGATAATCCCCAGCTCGATGGTAATGTCAATATGTGGAAAATAGTCGAATGGGAGTAAGCACACGGTGTCTGTTTATACCCCGGTAACCCATTCGCAACTCGAATTTTTTTTTGATCGCTATGCCCTCGGCTCAGTCATTCAGTTTGAGGGCATTGCCAATGGCATCGACAACACCAATTACTTTGTCGATACCACACAGGGCAGTTTTGTAGTGACGCTGTTTGAAAGCCTGAGCATGGATGAACTACCCCGCTATATCAAACTCCTGACACGGCTGACCAACTATCATATACCCTGCCCCAGTCCGCAACTTGATAAAAAAGCAAGCTCTCTACGAATGCTGAACAACAAACCAGCGGCGGTTTTTAAACGCTTATCGGGCATTGTCATCAAATACCCGACGCACACCCACTGCCAACAAATCGGCTTGCAACTGGCGGAATTACATGACTGCACACAAAATTATCACTTCCCGATAAACAACAACACATTAGCCGAATGTAAAACGCTATTTGCCCAACTGGACAACCAGCTAAGCGAAACTGACCGTGATTTAATCACCGATGAGCTGGATTTTCAAACCCGACATTATCCGAATAACTTACCGCGCGGTGTCATACACGCCGATCTGTTCAGGGATAACGTTCTATTTGACGGCGATAAACTCAGCGGCATACTGGATTTTTACAGCGCGGGAACAGGCGATTTACTGCTTGATTTAGCCATCACCGCCAATGACTGGTGCTGTGATAACGGTAAGCTGAATGCCGGTAAAGTAACCGCATTATTATCCGCTTATGAAACCTTAAGACCGTTACACACCGAGGAAAAACAGCACTGGCAAACCCTGCTGAGAATAGCCGCGTTGCGCTTTTGGCTGTCACGACTCACACACCAGCTTTACCCGCGTGAGGGCGAAATTACCCAACAGAAAGACCCGCTGTTTTTTCGCCGTCTGCTGGAACAACACCGAAACTGCACAGAACACTCGCGACCGACTTTTCACAAAGCTGTGAATACTGCCGCCCGTTCTACGCTATAATTGTCCACTTTTTATCTACTGAACAAGCCGCCGTGTCCAATACATCCTACGATTTAACTACCTTTCAAGGTCTTATCCTCGCCCTGCAAGCCTACTGGGCAGAACAAGGCTGTGTATTACTACAACCCCTAGACCAAGAAGTCGGCGCAGGTACATTTCACCCTGCCACCTTCCTGCGTGCTATCGGCCCAGAGCCTTGGAATGCCGCTTACGTCCAACCCTCACGCCGCCCAACCGACGGGCGTTTTGGTGAAAATCCTAACCGCCTACAACATTACTATCAATACCAAGTCATGTTAAAGCCCTCGCCTGACAACATACAGGAACTGTATTTGGGTTCATTAAAACGTCTGGGTTTTGACTTACTGGAACACGACATCCGTTTTGTCGAAGACAACTGGGAATCGCCCACCTTAGGCGCGTGGGGTTTAGGCTGGGAAGTCTGGCTAAACGGCATGGAAGTCACCCAATTCACCTACTTCCAACAAGTCGGTGGTTTAGAATGTCGCCCCATCACAGGCGAAATCACCTACGGCTTAGAACGTTTAGCCATGTATATGCAGGGTGTCAGCAGTGTTTATGATTTAGTGTGGACAAAAACCCCGCACGGCATCGTCACTTACGGCGACGTATTCCACCAAAACGAAGTTGAAATGTCCTCATACAACTTCGACCACGCCAACGTAGACTTCCTGTTCGAGTGTTTCAACACCTACGAAGCCGAATGCCAAAAACTCATCGCCTCAGACTTACCGCTACCCGCGTATGAAATGGTGCTAAAAGCGTCACACACCTTCAACTTATTAGATGCCCGCAACGCCATCTCCGTCACCGAACGCCAGCGTTATATTCTAAGAGTCAGAACCCTATCAAGAGCCGTCGCCGAAGCCTACTACGCCCGCCGAGAATCGCTGGGCTTTCCGATGTGTCAGGAATAAAACCATGTTAAAAAGACTATATGTTCATAATTATAAATGCTTAGTTAATTTTGAAATTAACTTTGATCAGGATATTAGTCTTTTTTTGGGGGCTAATGGTTCGGGCAAAACTTCGGTATTAATGGCGTTATATGAAATACAAAAGTTTATTACTAAAAATGATAGATTGGATGATAAAGATAATGATATTTTCAAAGCAACAACAATAACTCGTTGGCGCGATGATGTTATTCAAAAATTTGAATTAGATATTGAAGGTAATGAAGGTATTTACAAATATGTTTTAGAAATTGAGCATCAATTAGATAAAAAGCTAAGGCGCGTTAAAACAGAAAGTTTATTTTTTAATAATCAGCCTTTATTCAAATTTGCAATCGAGCAAATTAATGGAGAATGGATAAGCAATGGTAGATTATTTAATGATGCACAAACAAATAAGGAAGGTGTTTCTTATCCATTTGAATGGAATCGTTCTGCTTTAGGTTCTGTTCAAGAAAGACATGATAATAAAAAACTTACTTGGTTTAAGAGTTGGTTGAAAACACTGTTTATTACACATATTTATCCAAATACAATGAAAGTTGACATGGAGGATGAGGAGTCTCATCCAGAATTAGATTTATCTAATTATGTGGCTTGGTTAAATCATTGGAATAATGAAGATAGGGAGGGTGTAAATCAAGTTGAGGAAGAACTAAGACAAATAATCAAAGGATTTTCTTCTTTTAAATTCTCTCAGTTTGGTTTAAAAAAATTATTAGAAGCTAAAATTAATAAAATTTTTTATCGTTTTGATGAACTTTCTGATGGGCAAAAAACTTTAGCTGCTCTTTATACGTTGATTTACTGTACACCTGAAAATTCAATTGTTTGTATTGATGAACCCGAAAATTTTTTAGCTTTACCAGAAATTCAACCTTGGTTAAATGCGTTGCATGACCAATGTGCTGAAAAGAATATTCAATCTTTGTTAATTACACATCACCCTAGTTTAATAAATCTATTAGCACCTAATTCAGGTTATTGGTTTTCAAGAGAGGATGAGTATTCTCATACGAGAATAGCAAAAATAGCTAAACAAGATGATGGTGGTTTGTCCCTAGCACAACTAATTGAAATAGGGTGGATTTATGGGAATTGATTTCAATAGTTATCGAGTAACTGTTTTATGTGAAGATGATAATCAGATTAATTTTATTAGAGCTTATCTAGGAATAAGTAAAAGAAGAATATACCGTATAACAGAAGCATTTAATAATGCTACGGTTTTATCAAATTATCCAAATGCGGTTAAATCCTACAGACAATATGCACAACAAAACGTGATTCTAATTGTCATGATAGATGCGGATGAAAGAACTATTCAATGGAGATTACGAGAGTTCGACCAAAAGCTAGATACTGAAAAATTTAAGCTAAACCAACCAACACGTCTTGATGATGAAAAAATACTAATATTTGTGCCAATTCGCAATATTGAATCATGGTTTTTTTACATCGAAAGTGGTAATTGTTATATCGAAAACAGAAGTGATAAAGACGAAATCATTGATTATAAAGATCAGTATGAAGGAATTGACTTTAGAAAAATTGAAGAAATTGTCAAAAAACTAAAAACAATTTGCGCTAAAGGCTTACCAAAAAACGCCCCTTCATCATTGCGTCACGCTTGCGATGAGTTGAAACGTCTTAAAATTTAGGAAACAACACCGTGATAGAACAACAACATTTACTTTTTGAATTAGGTTCAGAAGAACTTCCCCCCAAAACTTTATTAAAACTTAGCAATGCTTTATTAGATGGCATCGTGCAGGGTTTAAACGCGGCTGAACTGGGTTTTACTGCTAGCAAAGCGTATGCGACACCCAGACGCTTGGCGGTGTTTATTGAAAACCTTGCCAGTTCACAACCTGATAAAACGGTTGAAAAACGCGGCCCTGCGATTCAAGCGGCGTTCGCGCCTGACGGAAGCCCAAGCAAAGCGGCGTTGGGTTTTGCGAGCAGTTGCGGTACGACCTTTGAGCAGCTGGAACGCTTGAAAACGGATAAAGGCGAATGGCTGTCTTATACGCAAGCGGTGAAAGGACAGAATACCGAAGAGCTGATTGCCGATATTATTCGCGCCAGTATTGCCAATCTGCCGATTGCTAAACGGATGCGTTGGGGCAGTTTTACCACGGAGTTTGTGCGTCCTGTGCATTGGGCGGTGTTGCTGTATGGCGATAGCGTCATTGAAACGGAGATTTTAGGCTTGCACACAGGCAGGGAAACACAGGGGCATCGTTTCCACGCGCCGCAAAAAATTGCTATTGATAAGCCCGAAAACTACGCGGAACTGTTGTTTACGCAAGGCAAAGTCATTGCTGATATTGAACAGCGCAAAGCGATTATTAAAGACGCGGCACAAACAGCGGCGGCAAATGTCGGCGGTATTGCCCATATCGAAGCGGATTTATTAGAAGAAATCGCCGCGCTGAATGAATTTCCTGTGCCGATTACCGGCGGTTTTCATGATCGCTTTTTGGCATTGCCTGCGGAAGTGTTGATTACCACTATGCAGACTAATCAAAAATATTTCCCTGTGAAAAATGCGGACGGTGGTTTGTTAGCGCATTTTATTACCTTTAGTAATATCGAAAGCACGCGCCCTGAATCCATACAACAAGGCAATGAGCGCGTGGTGACACCGCGTTTATCGGATGCGGAATTTTTCTGGAATCAAGACCGTAAACACTCTTTAGAACAACACGGTCAGAAATTAGCCAATGTCGTATTTCAAGAAAAACTTGGCACTATGGCGGATAAAACGGAGCGAGTGAAAAAGTTAGCAATGTACATTGCAGAATGGCTGACAAAGCAAAACTCTACAGTAAAGCTGAGTGATTTAGATGTTGAGATAAAGAAAAACAAAAAGCTGGCAGAAAGAGCGGCTTTATTATCTAAAGCGGATTTACTCACTTCAATGGTGGGTGAGTTTGGTAATTTGCAAGGCATCATGGGGAGTCATTATGCAAAGGCAGATGGTGAAGAAAAAGGCGTGGTTGACGCAATTAAAGAACAATATTATCCCAAACAGTCTGGCGACTCAGTTGCTACCTCATTAACAGGACAAGCGTTAGCGATTGCTGAAAAACTAGATACCTTAACTGGTATTTTTAGCGCGGGCTTAATTCCAACAGGTGATAAAGACCCGTATGCGTTGCGCCGTGCGGCGTTGGGTATATTGCGGACTTTAATCGAGAATAATCTGAGGTTACGAAATATTTCAGATTTAGTTGAAAAATCATTGCGTTATTACACACATTCGTTTGATTTTAAAGCAACACAAACTGCGGTGACACATTTTATTCACGAGCGATTAAAAGGCTACTTTCTGGCTGAAGGTTATAGTGCAGATGAATTCGATGCAGTAATAAATTCAAATTCTGGTGCGTTTTTGGTTAGTCCAGCAGATGACCCTGTTGATTTTGAGCAACGTCTTAAAGCATTAAAAGAATTCAGGAAGCTCCCCGAAGCCTCAAGCCTTGCTGCGGCGCATAAGCGTATCCGTAACATTTTAAAAAAGTCGGATTTCGTCTCTAATAAAGACAAAAACTATGATTTCAATGTGTTACATAATTTGAAAAACGAAGGAGTTTCTGTAGAAAATGCGGCAGTGCAATTATTAGATTCGATTTTACAGTTATTGAAAGACATTGAACCTTATCAGAGACAAAAATGGGATTCTGGTACTCCAAAAGACCCTGATTACACCAAAATATTAACTCGTCTTGCCTTATTGCGTGATGATGTAGATACATTTTTTGATGAAGTGATGGTAATGTGCGATGACGAAAAACTACGCAACGCCTACTTAGACTTGTTGAATATGCTTTCGGAACAATTTTTAACCTGTGCTGATATTTCTAAACTGCAATCTTAAATTTTAAAGGAATCGTGATTATGTATCGTTATTTGCTGTTATGTTGGTCTTTGCTTGCTATCTCGTTCAATGCGAATGCGATGCCAGTAAATGAAGTTCATACTTGGTATGCAGGTACTGCTTATACCGGCACCATAACCACGGGCAGAGTAACGTGGGAATGCGGCGGCGGAACCTGTGTATTAAGCGGTCCTTATGGCAGAGGTTTAAGTATGGATGTGTGTCAGTCGTTATCCAGACAAGTAGGCGGACTTGATTATTATTACAATGATGCGGGTATGTCATGGAGCCAGACAAAAAGTCCCGATTTGTTGGCGCAATGTAATAACTAACATCTGTAGTTGATAAGATACGCCTGTCAAGTGCGTATCTTCCGTTCCCCTCACTGCATTCCCACGCGTGGCGTGGGAACGAGTACACCCCCATGCCCAAACAACACTACGTTTTACTAGACCGCGACGGCGTAATTAACCACGATTCCGATGCGTTCATTAAATCTCCCGATGAATGGTTGCCGATTGAGGGCAGTCTTGAGGCGATTGCGTTATTCAATCAACAGGGTTATCAGGTGATTGTGGTCACTAATCAATCAGGCGTAGCACGCGGTTTATTTGATGAAGCGACGCTTGCGCAAATTCACGCTAAAATGCACCGTTTAGTTGGTGAACACGGCGGGCAAATTGCCGCGATTTATTATTGCCCGCATGGTGCGGACAGTGTGTGCGAATGCCGCAAACCGAAAGCAGGTTTATTGAAAGCCTTTGCCGCCGACTTTGATGCCGACCTAAGCAATATTCCCGTTATCGGCGATTCATTGCGTGATTTACAAGCCGCAGAAGCGGTGGGCGCACAACCGATACTGGTTAAAACGGGCAAAGGGCAACAGACTTTATTAACTAATCCACATCTTACCATTCTTGTTTTTGAGAACTTATATGACGCAGCAAAACACATCACTTCAGGACACCCGACCTAAAAACTATATCGGCTCAACAATCTTATTTGCGGGTATTTTCACCACCGCAACGGTCATCGGTATATTGCTTATTACGGGTATGTTGACCACGTTCAAATTCCGCTGGAAACTGGGTTATCTGTGGTGCGCAATTATCGGCTGGATAACGAAAGTGTCTTGCGGTCTTACTTTTGAAGTCGAAGGCATGGAAAATATTGATCCGAACCAGCCAGTGGTTTTTTTGAGCAATCATCAGTCGGCGTGGGAAACCTTGGCGTTGCGTTATATTTTGCCGCCGCACTCGGTAGTTATTAAGAAAGAGCTGCTGTATTTTCCAATTTGGGGCTGGTCGTTGCTGACGTTAAAATCCATCGTGATTGACCGCAAAAACCAACGCGCGTCATTACGTTCTTTGCTGGAACAAGGCACACGCTATTTGAATGAAGGCTTGTCAGTGCTGATTTTTCCAGAAGGCACACGCACCGCACCTAAAGAACTGAAAAAATTCAGTATTGGCGGTGCGATGTTGGCACAGAAGACGGGTTATCCTGTGATTCCCATTGCCCATAATGCGGGCGATTTTTGGCCGCGTTACAGTTTTTTTAAATACCCCGGCGTTATTAAAGTCAAAATCGGCCCGATGATTGCCACCGAGGGGCGTAAGGCGGCTGAGATTAATGACGAGGCGGAAAAATGGGTAGCACAGGCTCTCAACGATATAGCTAACGCACAATAACATGAGCTATAGGCAATCAGACGTTGCCGTGCAACGTCTCTACGTTTTTTAAACCAACAACGGTAATACCATGAAAAAAAAATCACTGATTCTTCTCTGCGCCTTATTGCTCACCGCGTGTGCCGATAAAAATCAATATGAACAAGCTGTATTGGAACAAATGCAGAAAGAACAAGACATTAAAGATTATAAAATCGACCCTGAAGATATGGTGAACTGCGTAGTCGCCCAAACATCCGACAAAATGCCGGGGGTTTTCGCCCTTGATCCGACGCGCTTAACCGCTTATCGCAATTATGCAAAAATGTTGAGTTTAAACACGCCCAAAGACCCGAAATCAACCACCGATCAAAAAGCGGTTATGGAACAATTGCGTACCGATTTTGGTTCAGCCGAAGAACTTGCTAAAGCACATACTAATTATATGGAAAGTGTAGTGGACTGTTATTCAGTGGTTATTTCAAAGTCTGAAGACGCGGCAAAATCCAAATAAGCAATATAACTATCAGCCAACTTTAACGCCGTAAAATTCCCATGCCTGAATTACCCGAAGTTGAAACGATTTGCCGTGGTATTGCACCGCACATCATTGGAAAAACGATTAATCTGACACTGGTGCGGCAACCCAAATTGCGCTGGCAGGTGTCTAAAACCTTGGCTGTGGATTTAGCGGGTTTAACTATTCGCTCGGTAACAAGACGCGCCAAGTATTTATTATTGGTCACCAACGGCGGCACGTTATTGATTCATTTGGGAATGTCGGGCAGTTTACGCATTGTCACCACCGAGCAGACGGCGGGTAAACATGACCACCTTGATCTGTTTTTCACGGATGGTACGGTGTTGCGTTACAACGATCCACGGCGGTTTGGCGCGGTATTGTGGACGAAAGAAGCGGTAAATGAACACAAGTTACTGAAAAGTTTAGGCGTTGAACCATTGTCGGAGGCGTGTAACGGCGAGTTACTGTTTCAGCTGTCGCGTAAGCGTAAAGTGCCGATTAAGTCCTTCATCATGAACAGTCATATTGTGGTCGGAGTCGGGAATATTTATGCCAATGAAGCGTTATTCATGGCAGGCTTATTGCCGACGCGCCACGCTGGAACGCTGGATTTGGATGATTGCCAACGCTTGATTGAGTGTATTCAAGTGGTGTTGCGCCATGCTATCGAACAAGGCGGCACTACACTGCGTGATTTTGTCAACGAGTCGGGCAAAGCGGGTTATTTTCAACAGCAATTGCGCGTTTATGGGCGTAAAAACCTGCCTTGTGTCACCTGTCAACAGCCGCTGCAAGAGCTACGTTTGGCAAATCGCTCCACGGTTTTTTGTTGCGTATGTCAAAAATAATGTTGCTTTATTGCGACACATCCTTATAATCGCCGCTTGCTTTCAGGTTCAAGCGATGTTTCACATCACTGATTAAACGGGAAGTCGGTATAAGCCGACGCTGCCCCCGCAACGGTAATTAAGTAAAGAGTCATTAATATGCCACTGTGTTTACGCATGGGAAGGTGATGATTCAGGCGCAAGCCACTTAACAGCCCGGAGACCGGCCTAAAGTACATTCGGGACAGCGGAGGGCTGTGCTATCGAAACTAGGTCTCTCTATTTGTCCGCTTTCGTATTGCTTTGCCCTCTGTTGTCTTCTATTCACTCATTATGCGCGGACGGCGCAGAAGACAATCAATCATGCAAAAAATTATCGCCAGTTCTATATTAGTTGCGGGTTTCAGTACCCCGACATTTTCACAAGACACCCCCAGCACATCCATAGAGTTACCCGATACGCTAGTGACAGCGACTCGTTCGGAAACCGCCAGAAATCAGTTAGCGACAGCTTCCACCGTGTACACCCGCAAAGACATTGACCGTTTACAAGTCAAAACCGTGCCTGAATTATTACGCGGCAGTGCAGGTATTGATATAACGCAAACAGGCGGTTACGGTAAAAATTCCAGTGTATTTATGCGCGGTACCAATTCCGACCATATCTTAGTGTTAATTGATGGCATTAAAGTCGGTTCTGCCACCACTGGCACATCACCGTTTGAATTTATTCCCTTAGACCAAGTTGAGCGCGTGGAAATTACCCGTGGGCCAAATTCCAGTTTATATGGTTCAGAAGCCATCGGCGGTGTTATTCAAATTTTTACCCGCAAAGGCGAGCAAAAAGAGAAGCCCAGTATCGTGATAGATGCAGGCGGCGGTTCTTACGATACTTATCGCGTGTCAGGAACAGTCAGCGGCAAAGTGGATAATACTTGGTATACCGTTGGTTCATCAGGTTTAGGTTCACAAGGCTTTAACGTCCAACAACCGACTACAGGTAAATTCGGCGTGAATCAGCCCGATCGCGATGGCTACACCAACGCGGCAGTGAATGCCCGAGTCGGGCATCATTTTGATTTTCATAATACCGACATTGAAGCCTTTTTTACGCGTGCGCAGGGTAAGAATGAATATGATGGCAACACGGTCAATAAAACTGAATTTATCGAACAGGTCGCAGGCACAACGTTCGCCACCGATATGATGGATAATTGGCGTTCCACGGTTCGTTTAGGACAAAGTTTAGATTGGGGCGATCAATTCACTCCTAAAGGTGCGTTTTCTTCCCGCTTTGATACCACGCGCTGGAATGCCAGTTGGTTGAATCAATTCCAGATAACCGACGCACATCAAGTGCTGGTTGGTTCAGATTATCGCTTGGATGAAGTCAACAGCGACACCAAATACAACGAACGCTCGCGTTATGATGTCGGCGTATTTACCGAATTGCACAGCCGTTTTTGGGATGACCATTTTTTAAATGCGTCAGTACGTTGGGACAAGAATCAGGCATTTGGCGATGCGGTGACAGGCAGTATCGGCTGGCGCGATAACTGGCATTATGGCAAAGGCAACGACAGCATCAGCACGTTTGCCAATTTTGGTAATGCCTTTAAAGCACCCACGTTTAATCAGCTGTATTATCCCAACTTCGGCAATCCTAATCTAAAAGCAGAAACCTCTAAATCTGTTGAAGTCGGTTTAGCGGGCGACCATGAGTGGGTGCAATGGGAATTGCGTGCTTATCATACTGATATTGATAACCTGATTACCACGGTCACCAATCCCAAAACGTTTGTATCGACTGCCGAAAATATCGGCAAAGCACAACTGGATGGCTTAGAATCAGAAATTGGTACGCAAATACTGGGTTGGAATGCTAAATTGAACATGAGCTTACTCAGCCCAAAAAATCGCGTCACTAATCTACGCTTGCCGCGTCGTGCCGATCAAACCTTAGGCTTTGATTTATCGAGAAGTTTTGGCGATTTTGATCTCGGTACTCATGTGGTTGCCCAAGATTACCGTTTTGATGATGCTGCCAATAACACCCGCGTCGGCGGTTATGTCACGGTCGATTTACGCACCGCGTATCACTTAAATAAAAATTGGCAGCTTGATGTTAAGCTGAATAATGCACTGGATAACAAATATCAAACCGTGAGCGGTTATAATACCGCCGAGAGAAACTTTTTTGTTTCAGTTCATTTTAATAACTAATTAACCTGAGTTAGGGATAAGAAGTTCTTGTCCACGAAAAGCACGAAAAGCACAAAAAAGTAACTGCAACTTTTCGTGCCTTTTGTGTTTTTCGTGGATATAAATTTAAGTTACTAACCTCTTTTGGAGAAAAACCTCATGAATACAAAACAATGGTTATCAGCGCAGACATTAACCTTGCCGCTGATTGCCCTGATGGCATTAACTCGCTTCCATCATTTCGGTGATGCGTTTTCCTTGCCCGATGCTTCATTAGCCGTATTTTTTTTAGCAGGCTTAGGGTTTGCGCGTCGCTGGTGGTTACTGGGATTTTTAATGCTGGAAGCGGCGTTGATTGATTATGTTGCCATTACTCACTTTAATGTTAGCGCGTTTTGTGTATCGACTGCCTACGTTTTTCTGATTCCAACATACTCAGTAATGTGGTTTGCGGGCAGTTTCTGCGCCAAATTCAAAACCCTGACTGCCAATGAAATTTTGTTATCTATGGGCGTAATGCTGTTGGCAACCTCAGCTGCATTTTTGCTTTCCAACGGCAGTTTCTATCTGCTGTCAGGTCGTTATCCTGATGCTTCATGGGCGCAATACAGCTCGCGTGTACTGCAATACTATCCTCCGTATGTCAGTGCTGCATTGTGTTATGGCGCGTTTGGCTTGCTGGTGATTAAGCTGGTTAAAGCATTACCTGCTTTGATGGCTCATAAAGCGGTTTAGTGTGTGTAGGTTGGGTTGCGGCTCTTTCGCAACCCAACAAATTACGCGGTAAAGTTGGGTTGCCAAAAAGACGGCAACCCAACCTACACCGCTAAACGTCATAAGACATGATAAAAATCACCTTACTACTTTCATCGTCAGCCCTCATTCTGCTGTTGGCGTTATGGGCTTTTTGGTTTGAACCCTCCCGTTTTATCACCACAAAAACAGACATTACCCTGCCGCATTGGTCTCACCAATGTAACGGTTTAAAAATTGTCATCCTGTCTGATTTACACGTCGGTTCTCCGCACAACGACCTTAATAACTTAAGTAAAGTTGTTGCAGCCACCAATGCTCTGCATCCTGATTTAATTTTATTAGCAGGCGATTATGTTATTCATGAAGTCATGGGCGGCACATTCGTAAGACCTGAACCTATCGCACATGAACTGAAAAATTTAACCGCAAAATTAGGGGTGTATGCCGTATTGGGAAACCATGATTGGTGGTACAGCGCGCCTCGTGTACAGGCGGCGTTTAAACAAGAAGGCATTCCACTGTTAGATAATGCGGCGATACACATTCAAAACGGCAGTTGTGATTTTTGGCTGGCAGGGATAGGCGATTACTGGATGGGGCAGCATGATATAAACAAAGCCTTACGCCCTATTCCCGATACCGCCACAGTGCTTGCATTTACGCATAATCCAGATATTTTTTATGAGTTGCCCAATAGAATTTCACTGACTTTTGCAGGGCATACGCATGGCGGGCAAGTCAATTTACCTGTATTAGGTCGCTTAATTGTACCTTCTCGGTATGGCGAAAAATTCGCCATAGGGCATATATCAGAAGGCGGCGGTAATATGTTTGTTACCACAGGCATCGGCACTAGCATTTTGCCAGTTAGATTTAGAGTACCGCCAGAAATAGCTGTCGTTGTACTCACTGCATTACATTAAAAACGTAACGACAATCCAGTTAAATAGAATGAGCTTAAGCCAGCCCATCCTATGCCATAAGACTATCTAGGTTGTTATCAAACCATCCACAACTTTTCAAGCTGATAATACTCACGCGCTTGTGCAGTCATGGCGTGAACAATCACATCGCCCAAATCCAATAATATCCAATCCGAGCCTAAATCGCCTTCTGTGCCTAAGGGTTTAAAGCCGTCTTCTTTGGCTTTTTCTTCGACATAAGAACATAACGATTTCAAATGACGGTCAGATGTGCCTGTGACCAGCACCATGTAATCGGTAAAGCTGGTTTTATCGCGCACGTCCATAGTGACGATGCCTTGACCCTTACGGTCATCTAAAACGTCTTGGACGAGTTTCAACAATTGTTCTGTGTACATAGTTTTCCTGATAAAAAATGAGACTAATTCGTCTCGTAAAGCTGGTTGTGTGTAATGTAATCTACTACCGCATCGGGTAATAAAAAGCGTGGACTACGCTGTCGGGCAATCAACTGACGTATCGCAGTTGCCGATATATCCAGCTGGGTAATGGCTTGAAAATATAATTTTCCTGCGCGTGTGTTTGCCAATGTTGTCGGGTCTTCCGTATGGCGGGCGATAAAAAAATCATCGAGTGGTTGGCGGGTAAAGCTGGGTCTTGTCATAACAACCACATGGGCAAAATCAAATAATCGTTGCCATTGATACCAACTGGTCAACTGATTAAACGCATCGGTACCGATAAATAGTAATAGCAGCTGGTCTGGAAAATCCTGCCGTAATGATGCCAGCGTATCAACCATATACGACTTGCCAGCTCGCTCCAGTTCTCTGGAATCACAGATAAAACTGGCTTGCGCTTGTATCGCTAGTGTAACCATATCGCGGCGCATCTCTGCGCTGACCGTAGGTTGCATACGATGCGGCGGAGTCGCGCTGGGAATAAAACGCACTTCCGTTAAGCCAAAAATTTCTTGTACTTCTAACGCGGAACGCAAATGCCCGTAATGTATCGGGTTATAAGTGCCGCCGAATATGCCTATCACTGCCGAATATGCCCATCGCCCAAGACAATATATTTTAATGACGTAAGTCCTGTTAAACCGACTGGCCCCCGTGCATGAAGTTTATCGGTACTGATACCGATTTCTGCCCCTAAACCGTATTCAAAACCATCGGCAAAACGGGTAGACGCATTGACCATCACCGAACTGGAATCGACTTCACGCAGAAAACGTCGCGCTAAAGTATAATTTTCGGTGACGATAGCTTCCGTATGTGCAGAACTGTATTGATTGATATGCACAATCGCTTCATCAATATCGGTCACGATTTTAATCGACAAAATCGGCGCGAGGTATTCAGTTTGCCAATCGGTTTCCGTGGCACGAAGACAATCGGGAAGCAAAGAACAGGTTTTTGCACAACCGCGCAATTCCACCTCTTTAGCGCGATACTGCTCGGCTAAGATAGGCAATACTTTGGTAGCGATATGTTCTGCCACCAGTAAGGTTTCCATTGCATTGCACACCCCATAACGATGAGTTTTCGCATTCATCGCAATGGCAACGGCTTTGTCTATATCCGCCGTGTCATCAATATACACATGACAAATACCATCAAGATGCTTAATGACAGGAATCGTCGCTTCTTTAGAAATGCGCTCAATCAAACTTTTGCCGCCGCGTGGCACAATCACATCCACATAATCATTAAGCGTAATCAGCGCACCAACCGCCGCGCGGTCAGTGGTTTCAACAATCTGCACCGCCGCAACAGGTAAACCAGCCGCTTGTAAACCCTCAGTAATACAATTGGCAATGGCGCGATTAGAATGAATCGCCTCTGAACCGCCGCGTAAAATACAGGCATTGCCCGATTTTAAACACAACGCCGCCGCATCCACCGTCACATTAGGACGCGACTCATAAATAATGCCGATAACACCTAACGGCACACGCATTTGCCCAACCTGAATACCGCTGGGTTGATATTTTAAATCGGTAATTTCACCAACAGGATCAGGCAACGCCGCAACTTGCTTCAATCCCTCAATCATCGCATCAATACGCGCAGGCGTTAATGCTAAACGATCCAATGACGCAGCATCCAAGCCATTTATCTCACCTGCGACTAAATCTTTCTGATTTTCGCTACCAAGCAACGCACGATTACCCTCAATCGCTTCCGCAATGTTTAACAACGCCGCATTTTTTTTGCCCGAATCCGCACGGCTAATCTCACGCCCTGCCTGTTTTGCCTGAACCCCAAGGCGGTGCATATAATCTTGAATGTCCACTCTGTAACTCGCTGAATGAATAAAGTAACGGCGGATTATAGCGGTTAATCAGTGTATTTAATAGTAGAGTAAGTTTGGCTATCTCAAGATGCAGGTTTAATTTTCAGATTAGCAAATTTATCCGCGTATTCTTGCACCTTATCTTTCATTACTTCTTTCAACGGATGCGTATTGCCGATAACGTTAAGCAATCCTTCGGTAGTTAGTGCGGTACGTTTATTCACAAATGCCACTTCAATCGCTTCTTTCACTACCGCTTCAATATCTGCACCTGAAAAGCCATCGGTTTTTTCGGCTAATTTTCTCACATCAATTTTGTCGGAATTTTGGCGGCGTTTTTTTAAATGAATTTTAAAAATGCCTTCGCGCTCATCACGCTTCGGAAAATCAACATAAAAAATCTCATCAAATCGCCCTTTGCGCAACAATTCAGGCGGCAACGCAGAAATATCATTAGCCGTGGCTAACACAAACACCGCGCCCGTTTTATCCTGCATCCACGTTAAAAAATAACCAAATAGCCGCGTGGCAACTTCTGAACCCGCACCACCACTGCCAATACCAACAAAGGCTTTTTCCAGTTCATCGACCCATAACACACACGGGCTAACCGCTTCGGCAAGTTGCAAGGCGCGGCGCATATTGGCTTCACTTTCACCGACATATTTACCCATCAATGAACCAACATCTAAACGCAATAAAGGCAAATTAAATAAGGATGCAGTGGCTTTGGCTGTTAATGATTTACCACACCCTGGCATTCCAACAATCATCACACCTTTAGGAGCTTCCACACCAAACGCTAAAGCATCGTTTAAATTATGCAAAACGTGGGCTTTTTGTTGCAGCCATGTTTTTAACTGTTTTAAACCACCAACATTATCCAATTGTTCAGCCGTTGCCACCATATCGAGAATGCCCGATTTTTTAATTATTTGTTCTTTTTCTTTTAATACCAACGCTACATCATCACTATTAATTTCACCGTCTTGCTGATAACCGCGATACAGCAATTGAGTAATTTCATGCTCACTCAAACCCCGAAACGCCAGCGTTAAATCCGCTAACGATTTATCATCAATGGTCTCGCCCAGCTTGCCAACAAAGTCATTAATCACCGCGCGAATTTTTTCTTCATCAGGCAACGGCAAATCAAACAGCGTAATAAATTTTTCTAATTCAGGCGGAATACACGCTTGCGAAGACACCAAAATCACCGTGGCATTGGTGTCAGTATCGTGCAGTAACTTATTAGCTAAGGCTTTTAACCGCGCAATCACCAACGGATTATCGCGCATCGCTAAGTGAGCATCTTTGATAATCAAAAAATGGTGCGTCAGTTCATCATCTAACCAATTTTCCAGCGTTTTTGCTAGCTCTTGATACTCGATTAACGGTTGTTTGTGGTCAAAACTCACCACGCCACGCGCCAGATTCCATTCAAAAATTTTGCGTTTATCTTCGGCGGCAAGGCGCGTAATCAGTGCATCGGCTTGTTGTTCTTCAAACGTAACCAGATATAACAGCGGGTAATTAGATTCGATGTGAGCGCGGATATTGCTGTACAGGGTTTCGATGTTGTTCATTATTTTCTCACTGTTGTTTTAATAAAATTTCAAAACCCGCTTGTTCAAAGTGCTTATCTGCCGTAAAAATGCTATCAAGTCGGTTTTCTCTAGCGAGAATGATGCTACTGCAATCAACCAGCCCCCATTCTTTGTCTTGCATCTGGGTAAATAAGGCAAGGCTTTTTGTCATCAAATCTTCATTGATTGCAATAACCGTCCACGCCTTTGATTGATAAATACCGTTTACCATTTGCACCGCAGTCGCTCTAAACTTAACCCGACTAAAGGCATTACAAAATTCAGCAATCACAAAATCACTGCTGATAAACTGCGTTTGATTTTTAACCAATTCCTGTTGTCTTTGCCTAGCTAAAGGGTGGAAAGCATCTTGTTTGTTGCCTAATGCAATCAGTGCGGCGGTATCAACAAAAATGCTATTCATTGTTTATCGAGACCATAAAGATAGTGATCGTGATTCGTCGCAAAATCTTCAATTCCTGTATCAACCGTAGGTAAAGCGATAGTAGGATTTGTCCAAGGGTCATCTACAGCGGTTTGTTGTTTGGAAAAAACCGCGAAAAACTGAGCTTCCATCAGCAAACTTTGCTCCAATTCTTTAATACGTTGTTTTAAACGCTCTTGCGGTAAGGTATCAGGGACATCAATCGTCATTTGCATGGTGGTTTCCTCGCTGTGTCTGGGTCTCGTGTAAATAATAAGGCAAGTTCATCATCGGCACAGTCATCGGTTAAGCGCAATTGATCGAAAAGCGGCGGTTGTTGTTTTTGATGCTGACCATAGTCGGCTAGTATTTTAATAACCGCTTCCTGAGCGTTTTGATAGTGGCTAACGGCAATCACTTCGTTAATTAATTGGTCATCAATTGTAATGGTGGTCATGGTTTTTCCTCTGTGTTATCTCGTTCCCAAACTCCAGTTTGGGAATGCCTATTGCCAAGCTCCGCTTGGTGTGCCAATGAATAAAGCAAGTTAATTTTCACATTCATAATGATTAAACATCAAGCAGAGCTTGAGGGTAGGCATTCCCAAGCCAGAGCTTGGGAACGAGAAAAAACAAATAAAACTTTTGAAGGGGCTAGATTTTATTCTTTGCCCCTCCAAGCTAATTCACACGCTATTTTGTGATTTTTTCAAATAGCGGACTTGCGTTTTAAGAGAGTATCTACGCAACTATTTCGCATTAATTAAGGGTTTTTTTCGATAAGTTTAGAATAGATTTTAGTGTAAAAAACTTACTTTGCCATAAACCTAATTCATGATTTGCTTTTCCCCAAATACGGCGTGTACTACATTCCTCTCTCTCTAACCTCTCGTATTTTTCCATAGATCCAAATAGGGAATGTGGGTCATAGCCAGAATATTTAGAACGAGCATCTTGCCATTCTTCTTCTTTACTCATTGCGTTACTCTTTGCATTCTTAACCTGACTTTCAATTCTACTTAAATCATTTTCATTGAAAGAAGCTATTATTCGAGTTCTCAATAACTCATCAAGCGATGGGTTGTCAAATAGCGCAAGACGAATATCATCACTATACTTTCCAACATTGAGCAATTCTGCCTGTTGCGCAGTTTTCAATGAAGGATTACTTGCCAAAACTTCTCGAACATTACTACTATTATCGGCAATCAAACGGGCTTGTAGAAATTCTGGCAATGAAATATTGCTCGCTAACGACTCTTTCACTTCTTTGATATTACTAACTACCAACTTTTCCATGAGTGTTTCGGATAAAGATGAATTTTTAGCTAAATCTACAACAACGTCATCTTTATTTAATATTAGTTGTTGAAACTCATCGGTTAGCGAGGGATTACTTGCTAAGGTTCTTCTTACATAGCTGCTTCCATCATCTATTAACTTAGACTGACATATTGGTTCAAGTGATGGATTACTAGCCAAAGATTGCCTAATATTAGAATCCTCATCGCCTACCAATATGGATTGAATAGCAGGGATAAGCGAGAGATTCTTGGCTAATTGGCATTTCACTTGTTGACTACCAGTTTTTACCAGATAGTTTTGTTGTTGTTCAGTCAGTGCAGGATTGTTGGCTAATGCTTCTCGTACTGCTGGTGTGCCTGTACTTGCCAATTTGGATTGCACTTTTTCTGACAAGTTCGGTTGAGCCGCGAGTTCAGTTAATTCTGCTTCATTACCTTTTTCAAGTAATCTGAGCTGTGTCTCGCTTAAATCTTCGGCGGGTTCATTATCTTCAAATTCTGATTCCATTTGTTGAGTTTTGTCTTCTTCAGGCGATTCAGTTTGTTGAATTTCGTTTATCTTTTCAGAGACAGTATTACTTGATGAGGTCTTGTATTCTTCAATCATTTCAACAGCAATATCTTCATCAACTTCACGCTCAAATACTTCACATAACTTTATAAACAATTGCACTTCATCTTGAACATCAGCGGTCAGCAACGCATCAATGGCTTCTGCTTGTGCATCCAATGAACGAGCTCGCAACCATTTGGCTAATTTCCCTGAACGAAACGGCTCAAAAATTTCAGGCGTTAAATTATCTTCCAGTTGCTCTAAGGTCGCAATGCGTGTGCCGTTCAGCGGTAAATCAAATTTAATAGGTCTCATGGTGTCCTTTGTGATGGTTAAATAACATAAAAAGTTAAAAAATTAGGTGGGTTAGGTGAATAAGCCGAACGTTACCGTATTAAACACGTTTTTCACTACTGTTTTTGTGCCTTCATAAGCGGATTGAATAACCTTTGCGGCGGTTTTAACAATGGCTTTGCCGCCTTGATAGAGTGGTTCAGCAATCGCACTGCCCGCGATACCACCGACAACTGCACCGATAAAACCACCGATGGCAATAACGACAGGGTTTACCGTTAATGCGCCGATTTTTGCACCGATTGCCGCGCCTTCAATCGCGCCGTAGATACCACCGACTGCACAGCAAGTGGTGTTACCCATTGCATCCAAGGTTTCATCGGCAGTCATTTCACCGTTGGCAAATTTGATTAAGCATTTGGCGTTTTCCAAGCCAATGTATGCGATATTAGCCAGTTGTCCTGCGGGTGTATTTTGCAGGGCTTTTATCCAGCCGCTTTTGACTGCGACGACTAACGCACCAGAAACGGCAACTTGTACCCCGACACACGCCGCGCTTTTTATTGAGGAGTCAAAAAATTCTTTTAGGTCTTCATTGGCGGTTTGGTTTTCTTTGCCTGTGAGGTTGTTCCAGACGCGCCGCCCTAAAATTCTCGCACCTTGAAAACCCGCGCTGAACGCCGCGCCGATGAGGGCTTTTTTGCCTATCTCTTTGGCAATGTTCATGCGGTTGGCATCGTTCCAGTCGTATTGTTTGAGTTCTTTTTCTAGTTGGGCTTTTTGTTGTGCGGCTTTGTGTTTTTCATAATCGTCCATTGTCATGGATACGCCGCCGCGTTCATATTGACTGGCTATTTTCAAATCGGGAAATTTTTCACGCAAGGCTTCAACGTGTTCTTTGTTGACGATAATCGTAGAATCGCCGTAATCATGCGTTTCAATGTTTTTGATTAATGCTTTTAGACCCGTTTCGTTTGGTTGGTATAATTTGACTTGGATATTTTCAAGTACCTTATCTGTTGCATCTTTGATGATAATGTCTGGCGAATTGAGCGTAGTCACGCTAGGCACTTCGGCTTTTAGTGTTGAACCCGATGTAGTCGCATTGATATTGAATTGATTGGCTAAATCGGCTTCGGCAATAAAACCGTGTAATTGTTTAGCACTGCTGATAACGAAATCCTGACCATTATTTAAAATCATATCTGCCATTTCGTTGGTGGCGGTTTCTAATGCTTTATCAATGCTTCGCGCATATTCGCCCACATTAACCACACCCGCACTACTCGCGCCTTGCTCAATTTTTTTCGCTAACCATGATTCACGGCTTTTGCCTTTGTCTAGGTGGGCGTACAAATCGGCTTTGGTTTCATTGGCTTGCTGGATGGTTTCGATAACGTGTAATGCGGTTTCATGACGTTCAACATCACTTACCCAAATATCGGGATAGTTGGCAAATTCTTGATTGAGCCATTCTTCTAATGGCAGGGTGTTTTTATGTTGCGAGTAAGAACTAACAAAATCAGCAAGCACGTTGCTGGTTTTCTTGGCGTTGTCTTCGGTGTCGAACAGATCTGCTGCTGATTGGTCGGCAAGTTGCTCTTCGGTGGTTTCATAAAGGATAAAACCTGTTTCGTTGTCGATAATAATGGGGGAATGTGCTTGATTCATGGCGATTATTCTTTTTGTTTTTACGGATTCAAACGATAACATACCGCGATGACAGGTTGTGTCATCTTGTATTATTTTTTTCGAGAAAATGAAAATATTTTTTGTTTTTGATAAAAATTGTCTGCATTACCCATAAATGAAGCGTCAGAAGCCCAACACTGCTTTGGACTTCGTGTATTGATGCTATTTAATCTCCGTATTGTTGTTTAGGTAGGTATGTAAACCTTGTAATAAGCTGCTGCGTAACTCATCGGGGCTGATAACTTGGACGTTGGGCAGCCAGTAGCGAATGAGCGGTAGGATTTGGTGGTCGTGGGCGATGCGGGAGGAGATGATTAGGCTGCCGTCTTCCAGTATTTTGTCGATGCGCTGATTGGGCAGTAAGGCGCGGCGTTGAAAATAATGCGCAACGGAGCTGTCTATTTTCAGTATTATTTCGCGTTTGGTGGCGGTGAACCAGATGCCGTCTTCTTGTTCGATGCGCTGGTGGGTTTCGTGGTTGGGAGTGAATGATTCGGCGTTGATGAGAATGTTAGTGAGTTTACTGAAACTAAAGGCTTTGAGTTGATTATCGGTGACGGCGGCTAGATACCATATTCCTGCATGATTGACTAATTTATAGGGTTGGGCGCGGTAGATTTTGTCTTTGTAGTCAAATTGAATGCACTGGCGTTTAACGATAGCTTGTTCCAGTTGTTTGAATTGGTCGGTTTTTTGCGACAGGTCTTCGTAATGCTGCCCTTTAACCAGATAGGCTTGGGTGATACGCGCATCAAACAGTTCGCGTAAAAAATCATCTTTTAATGCAGGAAACAAAGCCTTAACGCCTGTCAAGCAGGCAAAGCGTTCAATGTCGTGACTGGTGAGTTTACCTAAATAATAGGTTTCCAGATGAAATAAGCCGTTGTCTTTGATGAGCGGCAGGAAAGCGAAACGCTCAAGTAAGTCGCGTTGAATGGTACGCTTGGTGACTTTAAATTCATCGGCAAGTTGATATGGGTCTAATTTTTCGCCACTATTGAGTTTGAGTAGAATTTGGGTTAAGCGGACGGCGGTTTTATCGTGCGCTTTGCTGGTTTTTGCCATTGTAAGACTCCGTTTTATTTAGTGGCAAAACCTTAACATACATGGGTGGTTACTTATGCCATCATATTGTTTTTGTAAAATTTTATTGATCGAATAACCGCGCTAACTATAGTTAATTTATTATTTAGCATTTGACGCATTTGGCGTTTCCAGATATGATTGAAAAGTTATGTTGAATAGATTACCCGAAATTATAGAACCCTTGCACTTGGCTGATAAACGCGGCGAATTAAAGGGACAAATAGCCGTTAGTAGCTTACAGCGAATAGCAGACCTGCTGTTTGATGATTCAGGCGTGGTGACGGTTGAGCTTTTTTTTGGTCGGGAAGGACACTTGCCTAAAATTGAGGGGCGCGTTCAAACGGTTCTGCAACTGAAATGCCAGAGCTGTTTACAGGCGATTGAATGGCCTGTGGATAATGTCGTTAAGTTAGGTATTGTCAAATCTGTAGAGCAGGCAAATCGTTTGACTGAAGACTATGAGCCGTTACTGGTTGTCGAAGAGACCATGCTGCTTAAAGATCTCATTGAAGACGAGTTGTTATTGAATTTACCTGACTATCCCAAACATCAACATAGTTGTTTTGTCCCGCCTTCGGACACTGACAACACCGATACTCCCGCGCAGGACTCAACGTCGGTGCGTGAAAACCCTTTTTCCATCTTAGCCACCCTAAAAAATACTGGAGATTTATAATGGCCGTACAGAAAAGTAAAGTGACCCGTTCAAGACGCGGTCAACGTCGTTCACATGATGCCTTAACAACCAAAGCATTGTCTCAAGACCCGATTACAGGCGAAACTCATTTGCGTCATCACATGACTCCAGATGGTTACTTTAAAGGTCGTCAAATCGTAGGCGCGGCGGTTGACGAAGATTAATCTTCTTCTTAACGCTTAAGCTAATGCTACGCCGAATCAGTTCTGATTCGGCTTTTTTATAATAACGGTGGAGTCATTCGTCAACGTGAGTTTAACCATTTCGATTGATGCAATGGGCGGGGATCATGGTACTAAAGTAACCATTCCTGCATCGTTGGATTGTTTAAAAAACAATCCAGACTTAACGCTAATTTTAGTCGGTGACGAAGCGGTACTTAAGCCGTTATTAGTACAAGAATTAGTCGCTTATTCAGGCAGATTATCTATTCAGCACGCGTCTCAGTGTGTGGAAATGGATGAATCACCCGCAAAAGTGCTGAAAAATAAAAAAGATTCTTCCATGCGTGTGGCTATTAATTTAGTGCGTGATGGTGTTGCTGATGCCTGTGTGAGTGCGGGTAATACAGGGGCATTAATGGCGACGGCTCGCTTTGTGTTGAAAATGATTCCGGGGATTGATCGCCCTGCCATTATTTCTACCCTGCCCTCTATTCATGGACACACTCATGTTTTAGATTTAGGTGCGAATGTCGATTGTACCGCCGAGCATTTGTTTCAGTTTGCCGTGATGGGTAATGAGCTGGTAAAAGCAGTCGAAGGTATTGATAGCCCGCGAGTGGGTTTATTGAATATCGGCGAAGAAGATATGAAAGGTAATGAGCAAGTTAAATCAGCGGCAAAATTACTGGAAAATTCGACGTTAAATTACATCGGTTATGTCGAAGGCGACTCGTTAAATGCGGGATCGGTGAAAGTCGATTTAATTGTTGCCGATGGTTTTGTCGGTAATGTCGCGCTAAAATCCATTGAAGGGGCGGCAAAAATGATCGGCTTTGCCTTAAAAGAAGCCTTTAGCAAAAACTACCTGACTAAACTGGCGGCATTGCTGGCTTATCCTGTGCTTAAATCCTTTAAAAAACGCATTGATCCACGACTTTACAATGGCGCGAGTTTCTTAGGCTTACGCGGTTTGGTGATTAAAAGTCATGGCGGTGCAGATGTGTTGGCATTTAAAACGGCGATTCAACTGGCTGAGGTTGAAGTCAAACAAGATGTGATTCGTAAAATAAGCGAACAAGTTGAAAAAACCTTAGCACTGAGAAACAACGCATGACTTATTATTCAAAAGTAATCGGCACTGGCGGTTATTTACCCGAAAAAATCCTCACCAACGAAGAATTATCCCTAACGGTTGATACCTCTGACAGCTGGATTTATGAGCGCACAGGCATCAAAAGTCGGCGCATTGCGGCTGAGGGGGAAACTTCTTCCAGCATGGCAGAAATTGCCGCACGACAAGCCATTGACGCTGCACAAATCGACCCTGAAACCATTGATTTAATTATTGTTGCTACAGGCACACCTGACCGTGTGTATCCCAGTACGGCGTGTTTGTTGCAACAACGATTAGGTGTTAAACACGCCGTCGCCTTCGACATACAGGCGGCGTGTTCAGGTTCTATTTTCGGCTTAAGCATCGCCGATCAATACATCAAATCAGGTGCGGCTAAAACCGTGCTGGTCGTTGGTTCGGAAGTGTGTTCGCGTATTGTCGATTGGACAGACAGAACTACCTGTATTTTATTTGGTGATGGCGCAGGCGCGGTATTACTGACTGCCTCAGAAGAACAGGGCATTTTGTCTACACACATTCATTCTGATGGTGAATATGAAGAATTGCTGTATTGCCCTATATCTACGCCAGAACAGGCAGGTTATATCAGTATGCGCGGCAATGAAGTGTTTAAAGTCGCGGTAAATACGCTGGGCAGAATTGTTGATGAAACACTGGAAGCCAATGATTTGGGTCAAGAACATATTGACTGGTTAGTACCCCATCAAGCCAACAGCCGCATTATTGCAGCAACGGCAAAAAAATTAAAATTATCAATGGATCAGGTCATCATGACCTTGGAAAATCAAGGTAATACCTCCTCGGCTTCCGTATTACTGGCGTTTAATCAAGGCGTGCGTGACGGACGAATTCAACGCGGACAAGTGGTATTACTGGAAGCCTTTGGCGCAGGGTTCACTTGGGGTTCTGCATTAATCAGATATTAACGTCTGTCTATCACGAGAATATAACGATGAATGAACAAGCCTATAATTTAGCTTTTGTTTTTCCAGGACAAGGTTCGCAGTCTGTCGGTATGTTGCAGGACTTGGCCGCCAGTTATCCTGAAGTCAAACATATTTTTGAACGTGCCTCCGATGCGTTAAGTAAAGACTTATGGGCAATAATCAACGGCTCAGAACAAGAATTGAACCAAACCCAGAACACGCAACCTGCCATGTTAGCGGCAGGTTTTGCGGTGTGGAATGTCTGGTGTAAACACAGCGCGATTCGCCCCGATTGGGTCGCAGGTCATAGCTTGGGCGAATACACCGCCTTAGTATGCGCCAGTGCGATTCATTTTGAAGATGCAATTAAATTAGTTGCTGTCAGAGGTCAATTAATGCAGGAAGCCGTACCCGCAGGTATCGGTGCAATGGCAGCTATTTTGGGTCTGGAAGATCATCAGGTTGTGAAAGCCTGCGCAGAAGCGGCGGACAATGAAATCGTCTCGGCAGTCAACTTTAATGCCCCCGGTCAAGTAGTGATTGCAGGTAACGTCGCCGCCGTTGAACGCGCGATGGCTATCGCGAAAACAATGGGTGCAAAACGTGCGCTATTATTACCTGTCAGCGTCCCATCACATTGCGCCTTAATGCACCCTGCTGCCGAAAAATTAGACGAATACTTGCAGAATACGGTTATCAATACGCCGAAAATGACCCTGATACACAATGTTGATGTCGCATCACACAGTGCGCCTGAAGTCATCCGCAACGCCTTAAAAGAACAACTGTACAGACCGGTAAACTGGGTAGACAGCATTAAATTTATGCACGACCAAGGCGTGACCCGCTTTGTTGAATGCGGGCCGGGCAAAGTGCTAATCGGACTCAACAAACGCATTGCTAAAGATGCCGCACATTACAGTATTTATAACCCGGAAACCTTGAATGAGGCATTGGAGAACATTCATGACTAAGCAAATCGCTATAGTAACAGGTGCAAGTCGCGGTATCGGCAGAGCCATCGCCGAACGCTTAGCCTCAGATGGTTTTTTTGTCGTCGGCACAGCAACGTCTGACAGCGGAGCAGAAGCCATCAGTGGCTTTCTAGCTGACAACGGTAAAGGCATGACACTGAATGTCGCCGATAGCGAATCCATTGCCGCATTTATCAAAACCGTCAATGATGACATCGGCACACCTACCGTGCTGGTCAATAATGCAGGTATTACCCGCGATAATTTACTGATGCGCATGAAAGATGAAGAATGGGATGACATCATCAATACCAACTTAACATCCGTATTTCGCATGAGCAAAGCGGTATTACGCGGCATGATGAAAGCCAAAACAGGACGTATTATTAACATTTCCTCCGTCGTCGGCAGTACAGGCAATGCAGGACAAGCCAACTATGCAGCTGCAAAAGCAGGCATGGTCGGCTTTAGTAAATCAATGGCAAAAGAAGTCGGTTCGCGTAATATCACCATCAATACCGTCGCTCCCGGTTTTATTGATACCGACATGACCCGCGAATTAAGTGATGATATTAAAAATACCTTATTAGCAGGTATTCCACTTGCTCGTTTAGGCGAAGCAAAAGAAATTGCCCACACCGTTTCCTTCTTAGCATCCGAAGGCGCGGCTTATATTACGGGCGAAACCATTCATGTCAATGGCGGCATGTTTATGGCTTAATGTTGTGATATTGTAAAAATATCAAGTATAATTCACCCCGCCGTCTGGAGTTTCCAGAAACGGGATTTCTAGTAAAAACCAATAACAATACTATTGTAAGTCAGGTTTATGAACTTACAGGTTGAGGATAATAATTATGAGTAACATTGAAGAACGAGTAAAAAAGATTGTTGCAGAGCAATTGGGCGTTAAAGAAGAAATCGCAAATGATGCTTCATTCGTAGATGACCTTGGTGCAGATTCTCTGGATACAGTTGAACTCGTTATGGCTCTTGAAGAAGAATTTGAATGTGAAATTCCAGACGAAGACGCTGAAAAAATCACCACAGTTCAGCAAGCTATTGATTATGTAACAAAAAACGCCTAATACTGATTTTAGTGGGTGAACACTTGTTCATCCACTAAATAACTGCCCCTTATTCCCTCCCTCTCTTTTTTTACGGTACAGCACATTGAGCAAACGTCGAGTTGTCATAACTGGATTAGGCGCAGTTACGCCTTTAGCCAATACAGTCGCAGATACTTGGACTGGCATTATTAACGGCAAAAGTGGCATCAGCCCCATTGATTCTTTTAACATCGAGCCTTTTGCCACTACTTTTGGCGGTGTCATACGCAATTTTGATATTAGTCAATATATCGCCGAAAAAGACGCAAAACGAATGGACGGTTTTGTCCATTACGGTATCGCGGCAGGCTGTCAGGCGTTTGAAGACTCAGGTTTAGAAGTCACCGAAGCCAATGCTGAACGTATCGGTGTTGCTATCGGTTCAGGTATCGGCGGCATTACCGGCATAGAAGAATGTTATGCCACTTATGAAAAAAGCGGCCCACGCCGCATCTCGCCTTTCTTTGTTCCTGGAAACATTATTAACATGATTTCTGGTAATCTCTCCATTAAATATGGTTTGAAAGGCCCTAATTTTGCTATCGTCACCGCCTGTGCCACAGGCACACACAACATCGGTGACGCAGCACGTTTAATCCAATACGGTGATGCGGATGTCATGATTGCAGGTGGTGCAGAGCGTTGTACAACCTCCCCTACTGCAATGGGTGGTTTTGCCTCGGCAAAAGCCTTATCGCGTCGTAATGATAACCCACAAGCTGCCAGTCGTCCGTGGGATAAAGACCGTGATGGTTTTGTTCTCAGTGATGGTGCAGGTGTTGTCGTTCTTGAAGAACTGGAACACGCGCTTGCGCGTGGTGCAAAAATTTACGCTGAATTGGTCGGTTACGGTATGAGCGGCGATGCCTATCATATTACTACCCCCTCTGAAGGCGGCGAAGGCGCGGCGCGTTGTATGAGGAACGCCGTGCGTGATGCAGGCTTGAATGCCGACCAAATTGATTATATCAATGCACACGGCACATCCACCCCAGCAGGCGATGTCGGCGAAACCCACGCCATGAAAGCCGCGTTAGGCGATCATGCCTATAAAGTCGCTATCAGCTCAACAAAATCCATGATTGGACACATGTTAGGTGCAGCAGGTGGTATCGAAGCCGTGTTGAGTGCGTTAGCTATCAAAAACCAAATTGCCCCTCCGACTATTAATTTAGAAAATCCAGACCCTGAATGTGATTTGGATTATGTACCCAACATAGCCCGCGACATGAAAATTGATGTTGCCATGTCTAATTCGTTTGGTTTTGGTGGCACTAACGGTACGTTGATATTTAAACGTTATTCGTAAGCTACGAACCCCCAACATTTACATATATGCTGGGGTTCGCAAAGCTCACCCCAGTCTACGAGGCGACTGCCCCAATTATCCATTGAGATAAATCTAATATGAAGCCACGTTTATTTATTGGGTCATCAGTTGAAAGTTTAGGTATTGCTTATGCAGTGCAAGAAGGGCTAGAACATTTTGCTGAGGTAACAGTTTGGACTCAAGGTATCTTTGAATTATCAAAATATGCAATGGAATCCTTATTAGATGCCCTAGATGAAACTGATTTTGGTTTATTTGTATTTACACCAGATGATATTACGAGAATTAGAGGTAAAGAGCTTGAAACTGTTCGAGACAACGTAGTTTTTGAATTAGGTTTATTTATTGGTAGTTTGGGTAAAGAAAGATGCTTTATTATCACCCCTCGGAATTCTGAAGATTTCCACTTGCCATCAGATTTACTGGGACTTACACCAGCCACATTTGATGCAGACCGTAAAGATGAAAATTATAATGCAGCAGTTGGTCCTGCATGTAGCCGAATTCATAAAGCAATGAGTAAAATTGGTATAATTCAAAATGCACATCAACCTATTCAACTAAAAGAAGAAACAGGATCAAATAAGTTGGTGAGTGACCCCAACGATTGTATTTCAATGATTGAATCCTTAATGGGTAATCGAGCCGCTTGTTTAAATACGCAAGCAATTAAGTTTAAAGATGTAGATCGAGAACTTGGGTTAATTTTAGGTTCGGCAAAAAAGTATATTGAACAAGCTGCAAGTAGGTGGGACTATGTTGTGGTTAGAAAGGGAGAAGATACTATTTTGTTCAAAGAGTCCTAGCCTTGTACCGCGTACGTTGGGTTAAGTCGTGTAGATTGCGAACCCCAACAACACACCGTTTTTCTCGTTCCCAAGCTCTGCTTGGGAATGCCTACCTTCAAGCTCTGCTTGATGTTAATCGTTGAAATGTAAAGCCCAGCGCGTTCATGCCACACCAAGCGGAGCTTGGTAGTAGGCATTCCCAAACTGGAGTTCATAGGTATCTACACAACTTTTCTCGTTCCCAAGCTCTGGCTTGGGAATGCCTACCCTCAAGCTCCGCTTGATGTCATCGTTGCAAACACAAAACCAAGCGTATTTTATTCATGCCCCGCCAAGCTGAGCTTGGCAATAGGCATTCCCAAACTGGAGTTTGGGAACGAGATAACATCCCCAGCTTGCAAGAATATGTACTGATTGAACAAGATTTTGTCGATGTTCAAGTGTTCAGAAGAAACGAAGGCTGGATACCAAGCCATTATTTTCTAGGTGATGAAGTTACTTTTGAATCTATTGGTTTAACATTACCCGTAGAAGACATTTATCATCGGGTACAAAACGATGATATGCTGGAATTTCTAAATAATAAAATCTAATTCGGAGACTAAATCCATGCACACAACCATTGAATTAGATGATGATTTAATGCAAACGGCTTTTAAATTAAGCGGTATTCAATCTGAACAGACTTTGATTGAACAAGCGGTAAAAGACCTCATTAAAAATTATCAAGCGGCTTTATCTCATCCTAATGAACAAACCAAAGCGGCTATGTTAGATGTTCGTGCTAAAAAGAATCTGGAAAACGTCACGCTTGAACAGTTGCAATATGACCGCAATGCACAATGAAAACCTTGTCACGTCATAAAACGTTTATTAAGGATATGCGTAATGTTCGCCTGACCGATACACAAGCCACCAAACTGTTTCTGTACATTGCTTGTTTGTTAAAAAATGAAGCCTTACCACCTGAATCGAAAAATCATAGCTTACAAGGTGAATGGTCTAATTTTCAGGAATTACATTTGGGCGGTGATTTATTGCTGATTTATCAAACAGACGAGCAAACTGTTTATTTAACGCCCTTAGGTTCTCATGCTCAGTTATTCAAAAGTATGTGATGTTTGTTATAAATCCACACGCATAACATCATGATACTGGTCAACGGCACACCCCAAACCCATATCGACATAACAGACCGTGGTTTTCAATACGGTGATGGTTTATTTGAAACCATCACCGTTCATAATGGCAAGGCGGTGTTTTTAGCGCAACATATCGCCCGATTAACCGCCGCCTGCCAACGTCTGCATATTCCCTGCCCTAACCTCGACCTACTGCACACCGAAATAAGACAACTGTGTCAACACGTCGAGCAGGCGGTACTGAAAATCATCATCACGCGCGGCAGTGGCGGACGCGGCTATCGGCAACCCGATGACATTCAACCCACACGGGTATTAAGCCTGCATTCTTTTCCGACTTATCCAGACAGCTACGCTACACAAGGCATTACTGCCCGATTTTGCGATACGCGCTTGGGTTTAAATCCCACTTTAGCGGGCATGAAACACCTCAATCGTCTGGAACAAGTGCTTGCGCGTGCTGAATGGAATAATGATGACATTCAGGAAGGCATCATGCTGGATATAAATGATTGCGTGATTGAAGGCACGATGAGCAATCTTTTTTACTGCAAAAATGACCAGCTTTACACGGCTACTCTGACACAATCAGGGATTGCTGGTATCATACGCGCCCTGATTATCAATCATGAATCCGTCATCGAACACACTTATAATAAAGCCGACTTACTGGCAGCGGATGAACTGTTTGTCTGCAATTCTGTAATAGGAATATGGGGCATTAAACAACTTGCCAACCACTCGTTTGCAGTCGGCAACAAAACCAAACACTTACAACACTGGCTAACGCAACAGGCAACGCACAATGCTTAAAAAACTCCTGCTGGTTTTTCTCATACTCTTAAGTTTTGCCAGCGGCTGGTTGGTGAGCGGCTACCAAAACGCGCTCAAAGCCCCTGTCGTTATTGGTCAGCCCGTCACTATCGACATTGCCAAAGGTGATTCTTTTCGGCAAGTCATCCATAAATTACGCGACCAGCATCTGTTTATGAAACCGTTATGGTTCAAAGTCATTGCCGTACGCAAACAAGCTGTCCAAAAAATAAAAACAGGCGAATACGAACTCCCGACAGGCGCGACCATCCCCGACATCCTCACGCTATTGGTGTCAGGCAAAAGCAAACAGTATTCCATTACCTTTCCCGAAGGGCGCAACTTCAAAGAAATGTTGCAAGTCATGGAGAAAAATCCGCAGCTTGAACATACCGTACAAGGCATGAGCAATGAAGCGTTAATGGCAAAACTGGGCGCGAGCGAAAAACACCCCGAAGGACTGTTTTTCCCCGACACCTACTATTTTGACAAACGCACTACCGATGTCGCGCTGTTAAAACGCGCCTACGACAAAATGCAGTTGGTATTACAACAAGAATGGTTCAACAAAGCTGAACACCTGCCATTCAATACACCATACCAAGCACTGATACTTGCCTCCATCGTCGAAAAAGAAACCGCCGCCAAAGCCGAACGCGCCCAAATAGCAGGTGTATTCAGTCGCCGATTAACCCAAGGCATGATGCTGCAAACCGACCCCACCGTGATTTACGGCATGGGCGATAGCTACCAAGGCAACATACGCTCTCAAGACCTGCACACCGAAACACCCTATAACACCTATAAAATCAAAGGCTTACCGCCAACGCCTATCGCAATGGCGGGACGTGAAGCCATTCATGCAGCACTACACCCCGACCAAAGCAACAACAGCGTGTATTTCGTCTCACGCGGCGATGGCACGCACGTTTTTTCCACCACACTGGATGAACACAACCAAGCAGTGAACAAATTCCAAAGGCAAAAACAATGAAACGCGGTAAATTTATTACCCTAGAAGGCGGCGAAGGCGTAGGCAAAACCACCAACCTGACCTTCATCAAAGATTATTTACAACAGCAGAATATCGCCGTCACCGTCACCCGTGAACCGGGCGGCACGGCATTAGCGGAAAAAATACGCCACTTGGTATTGGACATTGACGGCGAAAGCATTAGCGACACCACCGAATTATTGTTGATGTTCGCTGCCCGCGCCCAACACATTCAACACGTTATAGAGCCTGCACTGGCACGCGGCGACTGGGTATTATGCGACCGTTTCACCGATGCCACCTACGCCTATCAAGGCGGCGGACGCAAAGTCTCCATTGCCACTATCGCGTTATTGGAACAGCTGGTGCAAGGCGATTTACGCCCCGACTTAACGCTATTACTCGATGCCCCGATAGAAATAGGCATGGAACGCGCCCAAAAACGCGGCGCATTCGACCGCTTTGAAGCCGAAAAAATCAGCTTTTTCACAGGTGTGCGTGATATGTACCTCAGTCGCGCCGCCGAACAACCAGACCGTATCAAAATCATTCAAGCTAATCAGCCGCTGGCAGATGTGCAAAAGGATATTCTAACTGTCATGCAACCATTTACCGCTTAAGAGAGAAAAGTAAAACCTGCTAATAGTCAGTCCATTTTATTATGACGGTGCGATAAAGACCTGCGAGGTTTTTAAAACCTCGCAGGTCTAGCAACTTTACCTGTCATAACTAAACTGACGATGCACTAGGTGTTGAAAATCCAGCAGACTTAGTTCTCCATAAACGTAATCTAAATACTTACTTGCTGGGGGTTTCACAGCCCTCATCTTTAAACCAATACGGCGTTTTCTTTTTCCATTCGCTGGAGCCGAAACGGTCTTTTAACACATCAAATGCCGCTTTAGAGGCTTTGCCTGTATCACAGTTCTGACAGCCGAAACGAGTCGATTTAACCGCCAACGCCAAGGCTTCGGGCAGGCGTTTTTCTTTGGGTGCAAATGTCGCCCATTCGCTGGTTTTGGTCGCTAAAAAGTTGGAGCCGCTGATGGCGAGTTTGGCATTTTCCGCTGTCGCCTGTGCCAGTTGTTCTTTAGTTAAAAACGTCGGCGCGGCATTGGTCTTACCTTCTTCGGGGGCATTGATACACCACCAGTTATCACGGTAATCATCAATTGCATTAAACGCGCTCATGCGTCCAGTACCTTGATCCACCAACGGGCGTGTGGCAGGATTTTTTAACATCAACCACACTGCTTCATACAATTTCGCTTTGCCGTCTTTGGCTTTGCTGTAACCTGCCATCAGGGTTTTTACTTCAGGAATAAGCTGTGCCACTTCGGGGGCGAGTTCACGCGCAGATAGCTCATCATCCAATAATACCGCCCGCATCCATGCGGACAATGCCACCCGACTGCGCAAATAATCGGGTAAATCAGGATGTACCGCGAGTTGTTTTAACAGCGATAACGGCATAGAGGTATTCATCATGCGGACAGCATCACCATCAAACATCACCCGCTTTGCCCACGCGCGTTCATTTTTACTGTAATCTTCTTCGCCTGCTTTGGGCGGACTGGTGACATCAACAAGCTGGTTTTCCATTTCACCATAACCAAACGCCGCCGCGTGGCGTTGCGAAAACTTCACAAATTCCGCCAAGTCTTGGGCGAGTAATAAGCGTTCAGATAACAGTTGATTAGTCGCGGAAATATTCATTGCCAGACTGGAATCAGCCAAAATAGCATCAAGGGTTTTTCTGGCTTCATCGGTTTGTCCAAGCGCAGTTTGCAAGCGCACCACATGATAATTAGCCGTTAAAAACGCGGGCGAAGTTTTCTCAATATTTTTGCTGGCTTCAATCAACTTGGCAACATCGGAAGAATCTGGAGCGGCTTTTAGTAAACTGGCTACCAGCCACGCGGTGTTTTTTGTGGCTTGCCATTTTTCTACGGCGTGCGTATATGCGTCGTTGCCTTCCGCTTGTACCGTCATTATCCAGTCAGTGAGTTCATTGGCTTGGCGAAATTTAACATCCAGCCCTTTATCGGCATCACTGGGATATTCAATGGCTTTATCCAGCAAGCGGCGATAATCGGTCACATCCTGAAACAGCGTGGAATTTTCAGCTTTATCGGCTAATTTTTTCGCTAAATCGGTGTGCAGCGCGTCAGGGTGCAAGCGAAAATTAATCAAATTTAACAATTGCTGTGCCGCGCCGTGAACACTGGCTACACTTTTATCCGCCAATACGCTCTTCAATTGCTTCTCTGCCTGTTGATAATAAGCCAGCATTTTGTCACGTTCGGCTTCATTTTCAGAAATCGCACTGGCTAGCCTTATATACACTCGCGCCACTAAATAAGCCGCCGTATCACGCCACGGTGACGCGCTATTATTAGCGATTTGTTCAAACGCGGCTTTGGCTTCATCATAGCGGGTCGCATAAAAATGCGCGGCGGCGATTTGATAGGCGCGGTCGGCTTTTAACCAATCAGGTGCATCGGCGGCGACTGGCGCAGGTAAATCTTTCGCCTCGGAGCAATTAGCAAACACCGCATCCTGACCGCGCAGCCAGTCTTTCATAGTGGCATCATCGGCTTTGGTTTTTTCCAGCCGTGCATCTAAGGTTTTTACCGCATTATCAAACGCGCCCACGTTGCAGTTGGAAAATGAACTGTAACTGTCAGGATTGGTGCGGTCGGTATAAATTTTCGGTTCTGCCTCACCCGTGACGATTTTTTTACGCGCCGCTATCCAGTTATTAATTGCCGCGTCTCTGGTCGCTTCGTTGTTGTCGGTATTTTCATATTCCGCCTGCCAATTCCGCACTAAATCGCGTTGTTCTGCTTCGGAAAACGGCAGATTGTTAAATTCCCGATACGCCACCAATAACGCCGAACGGTTCATGGTCGGATGAATAATCCCCACCTTGCCGTTAGCAAAATCGGCAAACTGCTCAGGACGACTATCCATAGCGAAAATAGGCAATAAAAAATCAGGTCCACAGGCTGATGCAGGCGGGGAACTGAGCGCGAATAAAGCGCAGGTTAAAGCAGAAGCAGACAACACACGAGAAAGTTTTTTCATAAAATCCAAGGCTCACGATGAATTAAAAAGACGCAGTTGAAGCATTACTGATTCATGGTCTTTGTGCAAGTGTTTTCATAAACTTGGCGCGGCATAATCAGTTATAATTCATCGTTTTATTCATCAATCTACCACGCCATGTCCGAATCGCTTTCAGAACTGCAACGCCGCCGCACTTTCGCTATTATTTCTCACCCTGACGCGGGTAAAACCACCATCACCGAAAAACTGTTATTGTTCGGCGGTGCAATTCAATTAGCAGGTTCAGTCAAAGGACGTAAAGCCGCGCGACACGCTACTTCCGATTGGATGGAAATGGAAAAAGAACGCGGTATTTCGGTGACCACTTCCGTGATGCAGTTTGAACATAACGGCTGTGTGCTGAATCTGCTCGATACTCCAGGTCATGAAGACTTTTCCGAAGATACTTATCGCACCCTGACTGCCGTTGATTCCGCATTGATGGTCATCGACGTAGCCAAAGGCGTAGAAGAACGTACCATTAATTTAATGGAAGTCTGCCGTTTGCGCACCACGCCGATTCTCACCTTCATCAATAAATTAGACCGTGAAGGACGCGAACCGATTGAACTGCTCGATGAAGTGGAAAGCGTGTTACATATCAAATGCGCACCGATGACGTGGCCTATCGGTATGGGCAAACGCTTCAAAGGCGTTTATCACCTGTATAAAGATGAAATTCATTTATTCAGCGCACAACATGGCGGCAAAATAGCCGAAGCCACGGTGATTAAAGGCTTGAACAATCCGCAACTGGATACTTTATTGGGCTATCAAGCCGAAGAATTACGCGACGAGATTGATTTAGTCAAAGGCGCGAGTCATGAATTTAATCTACCTGATTATCTGGCGGGTGAATTAACCCCTGTGTTTTTCGGTTCAGCGATTAACAACTTCGGTATTATTGAATTATTGGATGCCTTTGCCGAATACGCGCCTGCCCCCAGACCCCGTGAAGCCGAACAGCGTACCGTGTCGCCCTCCGAGGAAAAATTCACCGGTTTTGTCTTTAAAGTCCAAGCCAATATGGATCCTGCGCATCGTGACCGCGTGGCGTTTTTGCGCGTCTGTTCGGGTAAATTTGATAAAGGCATGAAAATTTATCACGTCCGTTTAGGTAAACAAGTCCAAGTTTCTAATGCCATTACTTTCCAAGCCGACACGCGAAAATCCGTTGAAGAAGCTTACGCTGGCGATATTATCGGCTTGCACAATCACGGCACCATTCAAGTCGGCGACACCTTCACCCAAGGTGAAACCCTGAAATACGGCGGCATTCCCTATTTTGCCCCCGAATTATTCCGCCGCGTGATTTTAAAAGACCCGTTAAGAGCCAAAGCCCTGCAAAAAGGCTTGGTGCAACTCACCGAAGAAGGCGCGACCCAGTTATTCAGACCATTAAAAAACAACGACCTGATTTTAGGCGCGGTCGGCGTACTCCAGTTTGATGTCACCGCGTTTCGCCTCAAAGGTGAATACAACGTGGAATGTGTTTATGACAACATCGGCATTTCCACCGTGCGCTGGGTCAGTTCCGACAAACCCGCCAAACTGGAAGAATTCAGAAATAAAGCCTTTGATAATCTGGCAGAAGACGGCGGCGGCTATCTGGTTTATTTAGCCACCAGTCGCGTGAATTTACAACTGACCGAAGAACGCTGGCCTGATATTAAGTTTAGTGCTACGCGGGAGTTGTAGTTTATTGTTGAACTCGTTCCCTTACGCTGTGCCACTGCCATTAAGTTAAGGAAAACCCCAGCGGGGTAAAATGTTTGTAGACCAACCGTTTTAGATGATTTCCTAGCCCCGTAGGGGTGAAATGTTTGCCCCATTTAACATTTCACCCCTACGGGGCTTGATTGTGTTTATATTTTGTTGCTACAAACATTTCACCGCTACGCGGTTACTGACAATCAGGCTTAACTTAATGGCATTGATACGGCGTGTGGGAACGAGAAAATATGGTAAATACGATGGCACTTTTTGAATTCAAATTAAAACCGCTTCAAGAAGTGATGCCTTGGGGACAAGAACCTAATCTTAGCTTGAGTTGGTTTGGATTAACCGATGGCATTTATTATATGAATGTCGGTAATGAGCAACTTTTTCGTAACACTAAAGAAATACTGTGGCATTGGAAACAAGAATATCCACACACTGATCAAAACCAGCCCTTTGTGGATTATCCTATCGTGCGTTTTTACGAAGATTTGTTAGAAAAACTCGCTGATATAATGCAGCCTGTTCCTCAAGAACTGCAAAAATATATCGTCACATCTGAACGTTGGTCAGAGCAAGTCTGGGGTTTTTGTTATGATAATGAAAGTGATGAAAACTGGGATATGTGTAGTTTGGCGGCAGAATGGTGTGGTTATTATCGTCACGTTTCTACCATGCACTTAGCAAAAGCTCCAAGTCTTACATTTTGGCGGATTGACGATACCATCCATATCCGCTGGGATAATGGCGATAACGAAGAAGACGGTATTCCTTATTGGACAACGACACGCGGTGAACATACCTTATCTGCGGATAAGTTCATGCGGGAAGTGGAATCCTTTCATCAACGATTGATGGAAGAAATGGAACAGCGAGTTCACATCATTAGCACTAACAATCCATTTGACCCGCGTGTAAAAATAGATATTCCCAATTTAATAAAAGAGCATGAACAAAGAAAAAATTCGTTAGCTGAGGCAATGCACCGTAAATCCAGTGTAGAAGATTGGTCTACGGTGATTGATGCTACGGAAAAATTAGCAATGCTTTTACTTCGCCAGTTCCCAAATTCCAACTTTGGGAACTGCTCCAGCTTCCTGGATAAAATAACGCCACCAGCAAGTAAATAAATACTGCCACCGCTAAACCACCACTCAGCACATAAAGCCAGTTCATGATTGCCCCCGTAATTTCTCGCACGCCTTGATTGCCAACGCAGTACCGACAAAGAATAATATTGTGATAAATAAATAGCTTATGTCCATTTGCACCACCTCTCATGTTAGGTTAAAAACCGTAATGTCTTATTGATTAATGTACAAGAGTAGCGAGTAAAAAAGTCGTAAAAAAAACGGGGGATGATGTAAAGAGGATGTAAAAATGCACTGTGGCATAATCCATAACCCAGCCACCATGCGGGATAGCGACAATTAATATCTTATCGTAATCCAACAAGTCATTGGCTTTAGGCTGTCACCACTGCTCATCCGTTGATTCACCATACCCAAACGAGCCACCAAAAGGAATCACACCTTGTAAAAACGTGGTTTTGCTAATGGGGATTAATTCGAGGGTGTTGGTTTTCTCGTCGCCTACGCTCTGGGCATACCCGGTGAGAAAAACCGTCCGTCGTTATAGCTATCGCCTAACACCTGAGTGCCATCGCCGTAAACACCGAATGAGTAGTAGTTCTTATCAAAAATGTTATCCAGCTTGCCGAATAGGGTAAGATTTTTTGTTATTTTATAATCAGCGGTGGCATTGAACAGCCAATAACCCGCTGATTTAGCATTATGATTCGCCTCATCACCGCGCAGATAGCGATCTCCGCTGTACTGACCGTTGATTCCCACAGAAAATTTCTGCCATAAATCCACACCCACGGCGACCTTGAAAATATGTTCTGGAATCCCCGGAATTTTTGAACCTTTATGAACCACGGCAATTTCATCAGGCTCTAATGGATTCAAGCTGTCAAAAGGCGTTAAAAAGCGGGCATTCAGATAGGTGTAGTTGGCTGCAAAATGCCAATCATCTATTGAGCTGAACAGTTGCGGATAATCCGCGCTCGTACCTGTTTCAATACCGTAACGGCGGGTTTTGCCGACGTTGTCAAAATAACCTTGGCTGATAATGCTACTGGCGGCATCACGACGGAAAATAATATCGTTATTGTTGATGGTATGGAAAAAGCCCAGATTCCATTTTAAATTTCCCTTTTTTAATAAATCGTCAAAATTACCGCGCACACCTGTTTCCCAAGTTTTAGCAACGACTTGTTCTAAGGGTGGATCAGCAACAAAGGAATTCGGTAATTTACAAGGGGCTTCAGGGTCGGCACAACTTAACTCAACGGGCGAGGGTTGATTCGCTGTAATTACCGTATACATTGAGATTACTCAACGCTTGATAGGTTAACCCCGCCGATGGATGAAGGCGTTCAAAGGTGTGTGAACCGTTGAGCGTTTTAGTCGGGTCATTGATATATTCATCTTTCATATTGACATGAATATAGTTATAACGGATAAAGTTGCTAAACCTGCGAGGTTTTAAAAACCTCGCAGGTTTGCATGATGTGGCGACAGTTGCCGATAGATAATATGCCGTTAAGCATACTATCTATCACAGCAATGTGTGCTTAGAAGGAATAGCGTAAACCGAACCAGAACAGACGCGGCGCACCTGGTGCATAGAATGTCGCTTGCTGTACAGATGCGTTTGAATTACTAAATGGACGGGCGATATAGTTGCCATTGTTGTCAAAACCAGTTGCACCTAACTGTGCGGCTGTTTCGTAGTGCTGGTCAAATATATTATTAACCTGACCGAATACCTGCAAGCCTTTCAGATAGCTAGGATGATAGCGAACACCCAAATTGGTTATGGTATAGCCAGAGGTTTTACCTTGACCCAAGTAGTATTTACCATCTGGTTGATGAGCATTGTTTTCGTTGCCTCTGGCAAATACACCAGAAAATCCCATGACATTAACATTCGCGCCCCATTCTGGCGTAAATTGATAATCAAGGTAGGTTTTGAATGAATGTTCTGGAATCAGAGGTATTTTATTTCCAGGAGTGACGGTAATTGTGCCATCTAATCCTCTGCCGACATTATTAGTGCTGTTGCCAACACCGTTCACAATTTCAGTAGATTGATAGGTAGCGTCTAAATAGGTGTAGTTTGCACCGATACTCAAATTTTCTACTTTACGGTCAAGACTTGCTTCGATACCTTGGCGTTGCGTTTTACCAAAGTTTTTGAAATAACCATAACCTGCTTGATTATCCGCGACAAACATAATGTCATTTTTGTTTTCTGCATGAAAATAACCAACGTGCCAATCAACTTGCCACGGTGCTTGTCCGCGAAAACCCGCTTCCCATGTTCGTGTAACTACTTGTTTAAGCGGTGGATCACCCGCCATTGCATTGGGTAGTTTGCAAGGATTGTCAGGATTTGCACAACCCAATTCAATGGTGGTGGGTGCGCGACTGCCTTCGTTATAACCTGCGTAGACATTAAACTCTTTGATAGGGGTATAAGTCATACCCACCGCAGGATTAAAGCGGTCAAAGGAATGATTGCCATTGAGTGAGTCAATCCCTCCTTGTGGGTTAAGCAAATCTTTATTGATAATGGAGGTATGGTTATAGCGACCCGATGCGGTGATATTGAGATAATCGCCGATAGCTAAAGTATCTTCGAGGAAAAAACTAAAGGTGCGTGAATTGCCTTTGAGAGAAACACGATTATCAAACGGTTCGCCATCGACATCACCGCCCGTAACGCCATCAGCATAGGAGTTAATGCCCGTAATACTACGATCTGGATTCAAATAACCGAGTTGTGTCGATTGAACAAACTTTTCCACACTTTCGTCGTAAGCACCACCAAATAGAAAATGGTTATCGTTGCCTAAAAAGCTGCTGTTCCATACCATTTGACCCGCTGTACCCCAGTTTTCCTGATTGGTCTTGGTGCTGTTTAGTAAGCCATTGCATTTTTCGCCCGGCTCATCATTTTGCAAGGCTTGTGCAATACAACGCAGTGAAGGAAACGGTGTGTTCTGACTGGTCATCGTAGCACTGGGGAAAGGAATGCCTGCCTTGTGTAACGCGGTTTTATCTGCCGCTGATAAACCATATACCGCTTGGTCTAAAGAGCCTTCATTAATATCGCCGTTATAGGTTTTGGTTTTAATATTACGATAATACGAATTGCCTGAAAAACTAATGTTGTCGCTGAGGTGATAACTGCCTTCCAGATTCATAAACAGCGAGCGATTGTCTGTTATATCGGGCGTAGTGTATACGCTGCTGTAATCGCGTTCTAAAAACCGTTGCTCCTGTAAACCGTTACCGTACATTTGATTGTCAGCATAGGCGGTGGTTAATTTCACATCGCTACGCTCACCTTCCCAGCCGACTTTGCCAAAAACTTGGCGCACTTCGGTTGGTGAGTTATCACGCCATCCCGAGTCTTTATAATGATTGCCCGTCAAAAACCAATTTAAATTGGTTGTCTTATCAAAACCGCCATGTTCAAATTCAAACCCATTACGACCAAAATTACCGACAATCGCTTGACCTGTTGTACCTGCATTGTTTTTACCATCCTTGGTTTTTAACACTAATGCACCGCCTAGGGTGTTTCTACCAAACAGCGGATTAGAGCCAGACATCATGCTCATATTGGCAATCGCACTCTTAGGAATTAAATCCCAACTGACTACATCACCAAAAGGTTGGTTCAAACGCACGCCATCCATGTAAACAGAAATCCCTTGCGGTGTACCTAACAGTGGCGAGGCGGTATAACCGCGATAATTGACATCGGGTTGAAAGCCATTGCCCTGAATATCATTGATATACACACTACCCAGTGTGCGATTCATAAAATCAGTGATATTAACGGCATTAGTTTTAGCAATTTCTTTATCGGTTGCCGTTTGTATGTTTGAAGGGATTTGATCCTTTCTTAATTCCAGACCAGACAATGGCGCGGTTTCAATAACATCAACGTCAGAGAGTTCGGTGACAGGTGTCTCAGATGCTGCAAGAACTAGCGGACTAAGCAATCCCAAAGGTAGCACGACCCATAAAAATTTTTTCTTCACATTCATATCCTAAATAAATAAGCAATAACCAAACAAACAGGGGAAATCCTACGGTCATTGGCGGGCAATTATAAGGATGGCGATATACTAAACCTATAGGAAGAATTCCTGAAATGATGAAAGGAGTCCAAACAGATGTTGAACCCCATAACTCACAACGTCTATTTTGCGGTTTTCGCACTCATTCTTTCTCTGCGCATTGCTTTATGCCTGTCCTGAATAGCTTCAAACTTTGTCAGTTGTTCAGGTGTAAGCACGGTTTTTAAAGCAGTTTGTGCTTCTTCATGCGCCGCTTTCATTTTCTCTCTTTGGGTATTAAAAATAGCCTCCACTTTCACTTGCTGATCGCTGGTCAGGCTCAGTTCTTTGGTCAGGTGTTCAATACGCTTATGCGAATCGGGAGGCTGGTTCACTTCAGCAACAGCGAGCAGAGGAAGTGTTAATGTCAACATGAGACCGATTAATTGTTTATTCATACTTGTTCACCTTGGTTATATTCAGACGGAAGTTGCGTTCATCATTCTAGCTAAAAAAATCCTGATTGATATGATTAAAACGACTTGACGCATACACAGATGATAATTGCTATACAATAAGGCAATTCATAAAGAGGGTTGTTTAATGGCTACGCAAGAAAAATCACTCACCATGAGCGTGTTGATGACACCTGACATGGCAAACTTTTCGGGACACGTTCACGGTGGCTCGTTGTTAAAATTACTGGATCAGGTGGCGTACTCCTGTGCCGCCAAATACTGTAAACAATATGTCGTGACTGCCGCACTCGATCAGGTCTTTTTCAAACAACAGGTTAATGTCGGTGAATTGGTCACCTTTTATGCTCACGTTAATTATGTCGGACATTCTTCAATGGAAGTCGGCGTTAAAGTAGTTGCCGAAAATTTGCGCACCGATGACAAACGTCACACCACTTCGTGTTATTTTACTATGGTGGCAATGGACGACACAGGTAAGCCAACGCAAGTACCAAGGCTTGAGGTGGAAACCGATGATGAAAAACGCTATTACGCCGAAGCTTTGCTGCGTAAACAAATGCGTCAGGAAAATTTACACAAAAATCGTATCTTAGCCATTGAGCTGACAGAGGAAAAAATTTAAGTGGGTCTACAAGAAAATTTTGAACAGCTGCCGCTAAAGGATTTTGCCGAGAAAGCTTATCTGGATTATTCCATGTACGTCATTCTCGATCGTGCCTTACCGCATATTGCCGACGGTTTAAAACCCGTACAGCGGCGCATTGTCTATGCCATGTCCGAGCTGGGACTCAATGCGGCGGCGAAGTATAAAAAATCTGCCCGAACCGTGGGCGACGTATTGGGTAAATACCATCCGCATGGTGATTCTGCCTGCTATGAAGCGATGGTCTTAATGGCGCAGCCGTTTTCCTATCGTTATCCGTTAGTGGATGGGCAGGGCAACTGGGGGTCACCCGATGACCCCAAATCGTTTGCCGCCATGCGCTATACCGAATCGCGCCTGACAGGGTATGCCAATACCTTATTAAGTGAATTGGCACAAGGCACAGTGGACTGGGTGGATAATTTTGATGCTACCTTACAAGAGCCTGTCTTACTCTCCGCACGACTGCCCAATATTCTCCTTAACGGCACAATGGGTATTGCTGTCGGTATGGCAACCGACATCCCGCCGCATAATCTGCGCGAAGTTGCCGATGCCTGCATCCAATTATTAGATTACCCCGACAGCACTCTGCAAGACTTATTCCAACACGTTAAAGCCCCTGATTACCCCACTGAAGCGGAAATTATCACCTCCACTGACGACATTCAAAAAATGTACGCCACAGGCAGCGGTTCGATAAAAATGCGCGCGATTTATGAGCTGGAAGAAGGTAATATCGTAATCACCGCACTGCCGCATCAAGTGTCAGGCTCTAAATTGATGGAGCAGATCGGCGCACTGATGCTGGCAAAAAAACTGCCCATGATTGACGATTTGCGTGATGAATCCGATCATGAAAATCCGACGCGTTTACTCATCATTCCCAAAGTAAAACGCCTTGATGTGGACGCAGTGATGTCGCATTTATTTGTCAACACTGATTTAGAAAAAAGCTATCGCGTCAACATGAACATGATAGGTATGGATGGCAAACCGCGTGTTAAAGGCTTGCATACCATCCTTGTAGAATGGCTGGAATTCCGTACTGAAACCGTGCGCCGCCGCTTGCAATACCGTCTGGATAAACTGCTGGCGCGCTTGCATATCCTCGATGGCTTACTGATTGCTTATCTGAACATTGATGAAGTCATCGCCATTATTCGTAACGAAGACCATCCTAAAAGCATATTCATAGCGCGGTTCGGTTTGAGCGACATTCAAGCCGAAGCCATACTGGAAATTAAACTACGCCAATTAGCCCAGCTGGAAGAAATTAAAATTCGCGGTGAACAGGAGGCACTGGAAGCAGAACGCCTCACACTGGAAAAAACACTGGCATCACCCAGCTTGCTGAATCGCCTGATTAAAAAAGAAATTATTAAAGACGCTGAGCAGTACGGTGATAATCGCCGTTCGCCGCTGATGGCAAGAACAGCCGCGCAAGCCATGAAAACCACCGAACTCATCAGCAATGAACCGCTGACCGTCATCCTGTCAGAAAAAGGCTGGATACGCGCCGCCAAAGGGCATGATTTTGATGTGGACAGTTTAAACTACCGTTCAGGCGACAGTTTTCTGGCAGCCGTTAAAAGCCGCTCAACCCAGCAAGTGTATTTACTGGATTCCACTGGACGCGCTTACAGCACCTCAACCCACGATTTGCCATCTGCAAGAACCCAAGGCGAACCCTTAACAGGACGTTTCAATCCACCTGCGGGCGCATCTTTTCAGCATTTATTAGCAGGTAACCCAGACGATTGGCTGGTATTGGCAAGCAGCTATGGCTACGGCTTTAAAGTTCAGATCAAAGAATTACTCAGTAAAAATAAAGCAGGAAAACTGCTGATTACCCTGCCTGAAGGCGCGACGGTATTAAAACCCGCGCTACTGCAAAATGAGTCCGACTTACTGGCAGTGGTTACCTTACAAGGTCGCTTGTTAATTTTCCCCGTGAGCGAACTACCCGCACTCACAAAAGGCAAAGGTAATAAGTTAATCCAAATCCCTGCCGCTGACTTAGCCAATAAAACCGATTACATTATCAGCGTGGTCGCCCTTGCGGAAAATTGCCCGTTAAAAATTATCTCAGGCAAACGTTTCGTTATCCTGAAAGCAGTAGATATAACGCATTACACTGCAAACCGTGCGAAACGAGGACTTGCATTACCCAGAGGTTTTCAGCGTGTTGATAGTTTAGAATGTGTGTTTAATTCAGAAACGTAATGTTGGGGTGATGCTTTTTTACCTACATCTACTTACTTGACTTACTTATAAGCCCCTTGATACTGATGTCAATAAATTATGAAGTCTAAAATATTAATAGCAATAGCTGTATTATTTGCGTGTTGCAATGTAGCGTACTTAATAATTAAAGAATTTTTTATGGGTAACTTCGGCAATGGAAATACAAGTCAGTTAGAATTATTGTATCAATCCTTAGATGCAGGCTATTTAAATTTACACTATGATAATATCCTGCTGATAGCAAACACTGTATTAATCATTGCGCTTATATTTATTTATTATAAGCATACAAAAAAAGACCCGTCAGATTATCATGAATCAGATATTTATTTTCCCATTGATAATATATCTGCTGACTCATTTCAAATTAACGCACAAATGTTAATTAATCATTTTCCTGATTTCCTGTGCATAAAAGACAGCGATGGACGCTGGTTAGGGGCAAGTGATACCTACTTAAAAATATTCAATTTGCAGGATATTGATTATATCGGTAAAACTGATGCAGAGCTTTTTCATTATTCAAACAGCAATGCTGATATATTAAAAGTCAGTTTTATTCAAGACAAAAGCGCGTGGCATTTAAGAGAACCTGTCAAAGAAACCAGAATAGTGATAATAGGGCGACAAAAAAGAACCTTGGAAATCACCAGAATACCTATCTTTGATAATCGTGAGCGGGAACTGAAATTAATTGTTACAGGGTATTTTATCAGCCTGAATGATAAGAAAAAAAACCAATTAGAATTACTGCCTAAAGTTATTGAATTTGGTCATTTAAGTTTCCTGTTTTTAGATAAAGACTTTAATATTACCGAAATAAGCAACGCTTGTTCTTTATTAACTGAATACCCAAGTAATGAATTAATAGGCAAACCTTTGTCATTTATTATTAAAGGTAAATTAACACATCTGCAAACCGATTTTTTCACCAGCACTCCCAGACGGTTATGGTCTGGAGAATTAAGTTGCCAGCCTAAAAAAGGACGTGATTTCCCCGTAAAACTGGAAATTTCTGCCATTATTAAAGATGATAACAGTATTGTTTATTTTGCCAGTCTGCTTGATATTACCCAGCAAAAACACGCTGAAAGACGCATTATAAAATTATCATACTATGATGAATTAACCGGATTGATTAATCGCTCCATGTTCTATGATCGATTACGGAAATTTATAGCAACCACCAAAGAAAACAATGTTCACTGCACTGTTTTTGTCATAGATCTGGACAGGTTTAAAATCATTAATGAATCGCTAGGACATGATGCGGGAAATGAATTACTAAAAATAGTGGCGGGTCGAATAATGGAGCTGCTCAGTTCAAATGATATTGCGGCACGACTCAGCGGTGATGAATTCGGCATTTTGATGCTAAGCGATAAAACCTATGAGGAAACTGTTTATGCAGCCACTATCGTAGCGGGAAAAATCAGTCAACGCTTATCAGAAGTAATGTATGTAAGAGACCATGAAGCTTTTATCGGTTCAAGTATCGGGATTGCTATTTTTCCAGAAGATTGTCGTAGTACAGAAACAACATTGAAAGCGGAAGTATTATTAAAATATGCCGATATAGCTAGAAATAACGCTAAAAACCAAGGGAAAAATAATTATCAGTTTTATAATCAGGATCATGGTAATCGCTCACAAGATAAACTGTTAATGGAATTAAAATTACGCAAAGCAATTGCCAAAAATGAATTACAACTGTATTACCAGCCGCAATATGAAGCACACAGCAAAACACTTTGTGGCGCGGAAGTATTAATTCGTTGGCTGCATAATAATGAAAAAATGATTCCACCCGATCAGTTTATTACACTCGCCGAAGATACCGGCTTAATCATTGAAATAGGTTATTGGATTTTACACACTGCTTGTCATCAACTTAAACAGTGGTTGGATGCAGGTTATCCATTACCGCAAATTTCCGTCAATGTATCGGCACAGCAATTTAATGATTCTAATTTTTTAACACTGGTGCAAAAAGCACTTGATGAATCCGGCTTGAAAGCAGAGCATCTCGAATTAGAGCTGACCGAGTCCATGCTGATTGGTGATGCCCGATTTATTGATTTGCAATTAAAGCAAGTCAAAAGAATGGGTATAAAATTAGCACTGGATGATTTTGGTACGGGTTATTCTTCTTTATCCTATTTAAAAAACTTCCCGATTGATGTGTTAAAAATGGATCAGTCTTTTGTTAAAGGCATGACTATTGATTCTAAAAATGCCAGAATTGCGCGTGCCATTATTGAAATAGGACATTCACTGGAACAAAAAGTGATTGCTGAAGGTGTGGAATCAAAAGAACAATTTGATTTTTTAAGAAAATATCGCTGTGATATTATTCAAGGGTATTATTTTAGTAAGCCATTACCTTGTGATGAAATGACCGAGTTTCTAAAGAATGATTTCGATAAGTTTTGGATTCCTGTAAAAAGAAATCCGTTTGAGTAATATTAGGTATTCATAATTTAAATTCGTAAATTTTCAGCAAAAATACTGTTTGTATTAACCCGCTTAAAACTTCGAGAGATGGCATTTTTTGGGAATTTTTTTCGGCATTATCTACAATGCCAAGGTGGTTCGCATCATCATATAATCTCCCTGAAAGATACGGCTCAATCAGATGGCTATACCGAGTCATTCGGTGTTAAATGATGGTTGCTGTGAGTATTCTTGACTGTGTTTTAACCTAAAAAATCACTCAAATAATTATTCTGCGGCGTACACAGCGATAGAATATAAGTAGGTCAAAAGCCGATAAATAGTGGTATGACATAAGTGCTTTTTAGAGTATGGTTTCAGAATAAAATAACAGTGTATCCCTATTTCAGGCAATGCGGATACAGAATAAGAACTTATATTAAACACATTAAGCTGCAAAGATAATAACGATGATTCAGCGATTCAATTTAAACCATTCGATACGAAAATGAAGGTTGCGCGTAAGCTACGGCTGATTGTTTTTATTAGTGTGGCGGCTGTTGCATTGCCTTCGTCGGCGTTGATTTATTTATTCACCAAAGAAAATATTTTAGAGAATGAAAAATTAACGTTAATGGCTGAAACTCAGGTTTTAATGACCGCTAATGAATCCAGATTAAATGCAGTCACGCCAAGTCTGAAAGCCTTGGCAGACTTGCTTAATAAGGCTCTTTCAGCACCGCCGTACGTTGATGAAACAGTAAACTTTAATCGCTTGGTCAGCAAAGATGCCGATGGTGCGTGGCGTAGCGGTAAGGGTTTTGATGGTACTGTAGAGGCGGGCATATTTTTACCGCCTGATATGCACTTGGATAATCAGCAGAAGCATTTGCATCTGCGAAGCAAACAGATACTGGATGCTTTCGGCAGTGCCAGTAAGTCATTTTTTACCAATGTATGGCTGTTGACTCAGGCTAAAAGCGAAGTTATCTATGATCAGACAGTGCCTGATTTTGTCCGACTGATGGCGGCTGATAATGATTATACGCACACACCGTGGATGACCTTGGGCAGCCCTGAGATAAATCCAGAGCGCGGCTTACGCTGGACACCGTTATTATTTGATCCCGTACCGAAAAGCTGGATGATTAGCGCGATTTATCCGCTGTATGTCAATGGACATTGGCTGGGGACGGTGGGGTATGATATTTATCTTAAAACCATATTGCCGTCTCTATTTAATCGCACTCAGCGGTATGCGGGCGAGCAACATTTTCTAGTGGATGGACAGGGACAATTTATTCTCGCAGGTCCTTGGCAACAGCAGTTAGAAGCCAATCCGACGGCATTCGTAATGGATGCTGTTCATGAAGCCGGTGCAGTGAAGATGCTGCATACCGAGTTAAACAATCAGACGCGGATTTTTTCTCAACGAGTCAAATTAAAAAATCGGGAATATATTGCGGTGGCAGTGACGATGCGTCCTCTGGGTTGGCGTTATTTCCGCTTGGCTCCTGTGGATGAGGTGATTGCCCCCATTCAGGAATTATTTGTCGTGTTGTTCGGCGTGATTTTCCTGATGGTTCTGCTAATGGGGGTTTTAATTGAGTTCGTAGTCAGTCGTAATATTGTGCGGCGTTTAGGATTGTTAGCAGAAGCGGTACGGCGATATGCGCTGGGTGATTTGAGTGTACGGACGTGTTTAACGGGTAAGGATGAAATATCTGCTGCGGCGCATGATTTTAACAGCATGATTGATAAAATCGAACAGCAGCGCAAAGTGGAAATCAAGCTGTTGCAGCGCGATAGAATGGCAATCCAATGTGCGCGTGACGGCATTTATATTATTGATAAAAACGGTGTGCTGACAGAAGCCAATCCTGCGTTTTACGCAATGCTGGGCTATAGACCCGCAGAATTACTAGGGTGTTCTGTTGCTACTTGGAATAAACAATGGACGCGTGAAGAGTTGGTAATAAAAATATATGATTTGTTACATTATTCAAACGCGCTGTTTGAAACAGTACATTGCCGCAAAGATGGCACCCTGCTGAATGTTGAAATTACCACTGTGGATATTGAGTTGGACGGTCAGCATTATCTGTGGTGTTCAAGTAGGGATATTACCGAACGTAAACAAACCGACCAGCATATTCAACAGTTAGCCCATTTTGACACGCTGACCAATCTTCCCAATCGCAGTTTGCTTATTCAGCGTGTCGAGTTTGCACTTGCGGGTGCGCAACGTACTAACAATCAACTGGCGGTGATCTTCCTTGATCTGGATCATTTTAAACATATCAATGACACGCTAGGTCATGCGGCAGGTGATGATTTATTGATACAGGTCAGTCAGCGTATGTCGCTCACTGTACGCGAAGATGACACGGTGTCACGACCGGGTGGTGATGAGTTTATTCTGGTTTTACCCAATACCAATGCCGATGGCGCGGCGCGGGTTGCTGAAAAACTGCGCTGTGCGATGCTCAACGGCTATCAGGTTGCCCGACAGGAGCTGTTTGTCACCGCTTCTATCGGCATTGCCGTGTATCCCGATGACGGTAAAAATTTTGAGGAGTTATCGCAGTGTGCGGATGTTGCCATGTACCGCGCCAAGCAGGAAGGGCGTAATACTTATCGGTTTTTTACCGCTGAAATGCAGCTGCATTCAGCGCGTATTCTGCAACTGGAAAACGCGTTGCGCCGTGCGTTGGAGTTAGGGCAGTTTCAGTTGCATTACCAGCCGCAGCTGTCTTTGCAGGATAAAGGGCGTATTATCGGTGTTGAAGCTTTATTACGGTGGAACTCCGAGTTCGGCGCAATTTCACCCGCTGAATTTATTCCCATTGCCGAGAACAGCGGGCAGATTATAGAGATTGGTGAGTGGGTATTGCGTACCGCCGTAGCTCAGTTAAAAACATGGCTGGATCAAGGTGTGCAGCCTTTCGTGATGGCAGTCAATATTTCCGCTTTGCAGTTTCGGCAAGCCAACTTACCCGATGTAGTGCTGCAAATTCTCGAAGAATCCCGTCTGCCTACACAGTATCTGGAATTGGAATTAACGGAAAGTGTCGCAATGGGCAATCCCTTGGCGGCTATTGAGATTATGGCTAATTTTCACGCGCGTGGTATACGGTTGGCGATTGATGACTTCGGCACTGGCTACTCATCACTCAGTTATTTGAAATCATTTAAAATCCATAAACTTAAAATAGATCAATCATTTGTGCGCTATCTCGCGGAAAATTCAGAAGACCAAGCGATTGTGAATGCCGTTATCGACTTATCCCATCATTTAGGTTTTATAACCATTGCCGAAGGGGTAGAAACCGCTGCGCAACTTGCGTATCTGCAAGCTCATGACTGTGACCAAATACAAGGTTATTATTTCAGCAAACCGTTGACTGCTGAACAATTTGAAGCCTTCGTATTGAATCAAAGCAAACCATGTTCTGCGAATGAATAAGGCTGACCATCACCGATAATAAAATGATCCAGTACGCGAATGTCAAATAACGCCAGAGCCTGTTTGAGTTTTTCGGTGATGAGTTTATCGGCGGTACTGGGTTCGGCAATGCCTGAGGGATGATTATGGGCAAAAATAACGGCGGCGGCGTTGTGGTGTAGAGCTTGTTTCACGACTTCTCTCGGATATACACTCGCACCGTCTATCGTACCCCTGAATAGCTCATCCAATTGAATCACACGATGCTGATTGTCGAGAAATAAACAGGCAAACACTTCATAGCTATAACCGCGCAGTTGTGCGCTGAGATAGGCGCGGGTAATGTCAGGACTGGTTAAGGCATTGCCGCGTTGCAGCACTTCTTTAAAATGCCGTTTTGCCATTTCCATCACCGCTTGCAGTTGCGCATATTTGGCATCGCCCAAGCCATGTGCTTGGCAAAATCGTTGGTGGTCGGCTTCTAATAAGGCTTTTAATGAGCCGAAATCAGCGAGTAAATCGCGCGCTAAATCAACGGCGGATTTACCTTGTACGCCTGTACGCAGGAAAATGGCGAGTAATTCGGCATCGGTCAGTGCGGCTGAACCGCGTTGTAAAAGTTTTTCGCGGGGTCGGTCTTCTGCCAGCCAATCCTTAATCGCCATAAGGTGTTTCCTTGTTGAAGTTGGAAATTAAGCATAGAAGAATTTATCCAGACTTGCCATAATAACGGCTTTTATTCTTTTAATTGGTATGACGATTGAAGCATATTTTATTGGGTGTTAGCGGAGGGATTGCCGCTTATAAAGCCGCTGAGCTGGTCAGGTTACTGCGTAAGCAAGGCTGTGAAGTGCAAGTGGTGATGACGGAATCTGCGATGCAGTTTATCAGTCCGCTCACTTTTCAAGCCTTGTCGGGCAATCCTGTACATACAGAATTACTGAATGCCGATGCTGAAAATGCGATGAGTCACATCACTCTGGCACGGTGGGCAGATGTGTTGCTGATTGCGCCTGCAACCGCCAATACACTGGCGAAATGCAGTCACGGCTTGGCGGATGATTTATTGTCTACACTGTATCTGGCGGCGCAATGCCCTGTTTATGTCGCCCCTGCTATGAATCAGGCAATGTGGCATAAAGCAGTAACACAAGAAAATATCGCCAAACTGAAAGCGCATGGTGTCACTGTTATTGACCCCGAAGCAGGTGAGCAAGCCTGTGGTGAATCAGGGCTTGGTCGAATGGCTGAACCTGCAAGCATTTGTGCGCAGTTATTAACGCCGCCTGTTGCGCAGTGTTTACAGGGAGTGCGCGTGTTAATCAGTGCAGGGCCTACGCGTGAACCTCTGGATCCCGTGCGTTATATCACCAATCGCAGTTCTGGAAAAATGGGCTACGCGCTCGCTAAAGCCGCCGTACAGGCAGGCGCGACCGTAATGCTGGTGAGCGGGCCTGTGAGTTTGGCAATACCTGATTCCGTTGACGTATTGCGCGTAGAAACGGCTGCCGATATGTATAACGCAGTCATGGAAAATACAAAAAACTATGATATTTACATAGGTGCAGCGGCGGTGGCTGATTACAGTCCTACGATGCAGGCGCAGAAAATAAAAAAACACGCACCACAAAGCACTATAATCCTACAAAAAACCAAAGATATTCTAGCAAGCGTTGCACGTCTTGATGCGCCGCCGTTCACCTTGGGTTTTGCCGCAGAAACGCATGATCTTGAAGCGTACGCGCAAAAAAAACTACATGAAAAAAATCTCGATATGATTGCCGCAAACTGGGTGGGGCGCGAGCAGGGCGGTTTTGATAGCGAGCAGAATGCGTTGCAGGTTTTCTGGAAAACCGGTCAGAAGACCTTGGCAATGATGGATAAAAAACAATTGGCAGAGCAATTAATATTGTTATGTGCAGAGAGATTTCATGAAAAAAATACAATTTAAAATTCTGGATACCCGTTTAGGCAACGAGATTCCCTTACCTGAATACGCCACTACAGGTGCGGCAGGACTGGACTTGCGTGCCTGTTTGCCTGAGGATGCGGTGTTGAATGCAGGCGACAGTCTGTTGATTCCGACAGGTTTGGCAATTCATATTGATGACACGGGTTTAGCCGCTGTGTTATTGCCGCGTTCAGGATTAGGGCATAAACATGGTATTGTGTTAGGCAATTTAGTGGGGCTTATCGACTCGGATTATCAGGGACAGGTATTTGTATCCTGCTGGAATCGGAGTGATACCGCTTTTACCATTCATGTGGGCGAAAGGATTGCACAAATGGTTTTTGTCCCTATCGTACAGGTCGAGTTTGAGCAGGTTGACACGTTTGAGCAAAGCTCGCGGGGTCATGGTGGCTTTGGACACACCGGCCGTCATTAAGCTGATTTTTAATTTGGAGTGATAACAATGGTACGACTTTTTTCTTGGTTAGCGGCAATTACCATGCTGATGTTTTTGATTTCCGGGGCAGGCATTTATGCGATGGCTCATTTTACTATTTCAAACTCAAAAGAAGAATCCGCTACAGCTATTGCTAAAGCGGTTGCCGCCACGCTTTCAGCACAAATAGATCTGCTTAATAAAACGATAGACAAAATAGTAGATGATCCAGAAGTGTTGACCGTTATTATGAATGCCAATCCCGCTCAATTAAGTGCAACAGCTGCAAAATTAGAGAAATACTTTCCAGAAGTGTTAAAAATCAGGTTGTTTGTACCGGGTGTCAGTCCGACCGACGATCAGGTTATACCAAAAATGAGTTTTGCTGATATTGAGATGGTGCGTGAAACCTTTACTAAAAGTCGCCTGCCCAGCATACAAGGCGATCAGGGGGCTGACAGGCATTTAGCGATTACCCGAGCTATTAAGCGTAATAATGAAGTTGTCGGTGTGATTCTGGTGAGCTTGAATTATGATTTCATCAGTAAAAACATCCGCACCGCCGCTGCGAAAGATGAATACATTGAATTAAAACAAGACCTGTTGGTTTTAGGTGTTTCAGGAGCGAAAATGAATGCTGACAAAGCAGCCAGTGTCAGTATAAAAGTACCCAGTGCCACCGAATGGGAGATTATTTACTACTATGTTGATGGTATGGAATTCGCTGACATAACGGTTTCGGCGACTATTATTATTGTGTCCGGATTAATCACTCTGCTGGCTTTCTTTTCGATTCATCGTCAACTATCCGGTTTACTCACGCAAGATGTGAACTGTGTGATGAAAGCCATTAAGGATATGATGACTACACAGAAACTTTACAGCACTTACCCTGTGAATTTATCGGAAATGGATGGTGTGATTCCAACCTTGGCGCAATTTAAACGGGTGTTGGATCAAGATAATAATGATGATGACACGATTCCCGATAATTACGATGATGTGCATCTGGATAATTTCTTTGATGATTAAACATAGAGTGGATTTATTCCTGCTTTACAACCCTAAACAACAGACAATAATTAAGTAATATGATGAAAAAAAGAACAGCCCACCAGATAGCCGATGTATTAATCGAAGCGTTACCTTATATCCAGCGTTTCAAAGGTAAAACTATCGTGGTTAAATTTGGTGGTAACGCGATGGTTGATGAAGAACTGAAACACAGTTTTGCGCGTGATATTGTGTTGATGAAACTGGTCGGACTCAATCCGATTGTGGTACATGGCGGCGGGCCGCAGATTGGTGAATTACTGACCCGATTGGGTAAAACCAGCGAGTTTGTTGATGGTATGCGCGTCACTGACAGCGAAACAATGGATGTTGTTGAAATGGTGCTGGGTGGTCTGGTCAATAAGGAAATTGTCAGTTTAATCAACCAGCATGGCGGTAAAGCGGTTGGTTTAACAGGAAAAGACGGCGATTTTATTCATGCCAGAAAAATCACATTAAAAAAGTCGGCACTGGATGCCGATGCCTCAGAAATTATTGACTTGGGTCATGTCGGCGAAGTCAGCAGTATTGATCCTTCGGTGCTTGATATGTTGGGACGCAGTGACTTTATTCCCGTTATCGCACCCATTGGCGTAGGTGTTGACGGGCATTCCTATAATATCAATGCTGATTTGGTGGCGGGTAAAATTGCCGAAGTGTTAAAAGCAGAAAAACTGATTTTACTCACCAATACCGCAGGTATTCTGGATAAGCAGGGCGAATTATTAACAGGATTGTCTATTAAAGATATTGATGCGTTAATCGCCGATGGTACGATTTCGGCGGGTATGATTCCTAAAACCACCTGTGCAACCGATGCACTCAAAGGTGGCGTTGCCAGCGTCCATATTATTGATGGGCGCGTGGAACACGCCGTGTTGCTGGAGCTGTTTACCGATCAGGGAGTAGGCACTTTGCTGTTAAGCCGTTCATTGACATAAGGTCTGAAAGAAGCGCGTAAGTCCTGAATTTTTTGGCTTGCGCATAACTCCTTGCCTATGGATGATTCACGGCAATGAATGTCCAGAAACAGCTGATCTTCATTGTCTTTGCTGGAGATTTTTGCGATAGATAAACTGAAATCTTCATCTTTGGTTGGTTTTGTGTGCATCACCAGTTTGTCGGTATTAATATCAGGGGGAGTTGATGAGTGAGTATTGACAAACAGCACTGCTATTTCCCATGCTTTCTTGCATTGAAAATCATTTTCACAGCTAAACAGACCCAGTGCATTAGCTTCTTCGATACTGGCTACTTGACTTTTTTGTGTTGTGCCATCCGATTGAGTCAACACTAAAAAGCGTTTGATATTAATATCATATTCGGCAGCCAGTTTTTGTTGTTGTTCAAGATTTTCATTGATGTTCTTTTTAGTTTGTACAATTTCGTCTTGAATAGTTTTTATTTCAGAAATTAAATTAGCAGGTATCGGTTGAGCATTGCGTTCAAAAGTTGCCGCGCTTTTTTGCTTGGTATCAAGTCGCTCTTGCTCTTGTGCAATTTCAGATTCGATTAATTTTCTTTGTGCTTCAATGATTTGAGTTTTTGTTTTAAGCTCTGCAATCATATCTTCTTTAGAATGATAGGTTCTTAGCAAAGCATCATCATGCGCTTTTTGATTATCAATCAGTTTGTCTTGTTTTTTGCGCAGCAGATTAAGACGATTTTCCCGTTCTTGCTGTTCTTGGGTTTTTTCTTTCTCAGTAACATCAACGACTCTGCCTCCTTTAGTCAAGGTTTCGCGGTGATATTTAGCTTTTTCTGGAGACACAGTGTCGGAAAAAGAAGTTTTTCCCGTATCGTCTATTAATTTATAGACTTTTCCATACCCTATTTGAGGGCTTAATATGGAAAGCATACAAGTCAGAAAAAATATGATGGGAGAAATATAAAGTCTCATAAGTAATGTAATGATTTTTTTTGCTGATTTTTCGATTATATTGTAAAGATAACAAAGAGAAAACTAATTACTTTGCAAACTTTTTTTGTGTCACTGCCATTTAGCTGACTAAACTCGCCAGACCATGCAGTGGCGGTAAAATCATCATTTTCGCCAGTTGTAATAATAGCAATACGGCTAACGGCGATAAATCAATCCCCCCCATATCGGGAATAAATTTGCGACACGTCCGCAGTAACGGCTCGGTTAAGCTTATTAAAATAGACGATGCCGCATCAAAACCATCGGGGCGAATCCAGCTTAATAAGGCTCTGGCGAACACCGCATAAATAAAGATATTAATCAGCAACGACAGCAATTGTGTCAGGGATAAAATCGCCAGTGCAGCAATGCCGATGCTGACACCCTTCAATAACAGGATGGAAAAATCTGCCAGCATTTGCAAGGCAAATACCAATACCAATGATGCCGTATCTATTTTTTTAACCGCAGGTACGAAGCGGCGCAGAATTTTTAGCGGCGGGTGCGTTACTTTGATTAAAAATTGTGAAATCGGGTTGTAAAAATCACCGCCGCAATATTGCAATAAAAAGCGCAGCAACACCGCTAAAATGTACAAAGAAAACAGCGTGTCGATTAAAAAAACTACAGGGTCGGTCATATAAGTAGAATTCATTGGTTATTTTCCGCTTGTCTGGACATTTCAATAGAGCGATCTCGTGCGGCGTGCAGTGCTTTGGACACCAGTTCAGTAAAGCCGCCTTGTTGAAAGGTTTCTATTGCTTGCTGTGTCGTGCCATTGGGTGAAGTCACTCGTTTGCGTAATTGCTCAGGTGATTCATGCGATTCCAGCGCGATTTTAGCCGCACCTAATGCCGTCTGCTGCACCAATAAACGTGCGGTTTCTGCACTCAAGCCCAATTCTAACGCCGTTTTTTCCATCGCTTCCATGAGCAGAAAATAATACGCAGGCCCGCTGCCGGACACCGCAGTGACTGCATCCAATTCGCCTTCATCCTCAACCCACAACGCGATACCCACCGCGCGTAAAATGGTTTCTGCTAAATCACGCTGTTCGCTGTTGACGTTGCTGTTCGCGTGTAATGCAGTTGCACCTGTCAGCACGAGGGCAGGGGTGTTGGGCATACAGCGCACAATTGCTACCTCTGCACCTAACCACTGGCTTAAACTGTGTTGGCTGATACCTGCGGCAATAGACACAATCAGCGATTTTCTTTGCTGCACTAAACTGGCCGCACTTTTAGCGACTTCCGCCAACACTTGCGGTTTGACGGCTAACACAATCACATCGACCGCGTTAATTACGTCATCGTTGCTGGTTGACGTATGTACATTCAGCGTTGCCGCCAAATGGCTCAATGTATCTGGATTTACATCCGACACCCATAATTGTTCTGCTGGATGACCACTGGCAATCAAGCCGCTCATTAGGCTCGATGCCATATTGCCGCCGCCGATAAAACCTATTTTATTTGTTTTCATGATTTACGTTCTGTTGGTAATGATGGAAAGTATTTTACTCTATATAAGGTCTATGCAATAAATCACAACACTTTTCCTATACACTGAGCGATTAAAAACGACACACTGACCACCGAATGATAGACACTATTTATATTGAAGAGGCTATTTTGCAACACCCGCGCGTAGTTGATATTTTGGCACGTTTTCCAAAAGCAAGGCGCATCAGTTGCGAACGCTACACGCAGGTTTTTAATCCGAAAGCGCAAAATTTTCGTCTGCAAAAACAAAACCCCGCGTTAATTTTAGCGGAAAAATACCAGCATTTCGCGCTGCCTGCACCCGCAGGTTATGGCATCGGTGCGGCAAAAAACTACTATTTTTCTCATGTGTTAAATTGCCTGTACGATTGCCGCTACTGTTTTTTACAGGGAATGTATCAATCAGCGCATTACGTTTTATTCGTCAATTACGAAGATTTCCAAGCCGAGATAACGCAACTGTGTCAACAATCGCCAAACGAAACCCTGCATTTTTTTTCAGGTTATGATGGCGACAGCTTAGCCTTAGAACCTGTCACCCGTTTTGCAGAACATTTTTTAGATTTTTTTGCTGACACACCCAATGCGTTTTTAGAACTGCGTACCAAAAGCACCCAAGTCAGAAGCCTGTTAAATCGTGCGCCATTGCTTAATTGCGTGGTTGCCTTTAGTTTATCACCCGATGATATTGCTCAAAAAGTAGAAGATAAAGCCCCCAGTTTACAACGCCGCTTGGATGCACTGGTGAAAGTCCAAGCTCACGGCTGGCAAATCGGTTTACGCTTTGACCCGCTTATTTATCAAACGGATTATAAAGCGCAGTATCAACAACTATTCGCCCAAGTCTTTGCAAAAATCGACGTATCACAACTGCATTCTGTCAGCCTCGGCACATTCCGTTTGCCCGATGCGTTCTTTAAAAAAATCCACAAACTTTATCCCGAAGAAAAACTGTTCGCGGGTGATTTTGTCAGTCAGCAAGGCATGATGTCCTACCGTGACAGCATCGAACAGGAGATGATGAATCATTGTAGCGAACTGTTGCTAACTTACATTCCAGAAAATAAATTTTTCCCATGTCGATAATAAAACGTACCGTCTTAGTCACGGGTGCAAGTTCAGGTATTGGTCGTGCTATTGCCAAACAGTTGTTAAAGCAAGGGCATCATGTCATCGGTGTATCGCGCAATATCCAGCAATTTACTCACCCGCTGGACAATTTCAGCACCGTGCAGCTGGATTTAAGCCAGTTAAAACAACTGCCTATTGCATTGCGGGAGTTAGCCAAAAACTATCCAGACATTGATGCGGTGATATTTTCCGCAGGCATCGGACAATTCGGTTCACTGGAAGAATTTTCCTACCCGCAAATCGAAGCTTTAATGACGGTCAATTTCACCAGCCAAGTATTTTTAACCCGCGCTTTACTGCCGCAATTAAAACGCAAACAACGGGTGGATTTGATTTATATCGGTTCGGAAGCGGCGTTAAAAGGCAGTCGCAAAGGCGCGATGTATTGCGCCAGTAAATTTGCCCTGCGCGGCTTTACTCAGGCTTTGCGCGAAGAATGCAGTAAAAGCGGGGTGCGCGTGTGTTTGATTAATGCAGGCATGGTCAAAACCCCGTTTTTCGACAGCCTGTCATTTGAACCCGCTGATGGCGAAACCAATTATCTGCTACCCGAAGACCTCGCCGAAGCCGTCGATTATGTACTCAACTCACGCGCCCACATTGTCGTTGATGAAATTAATCTCAATCCGTTGAATAAAGTCGTTAAGTTTAAGTAATCGCGTTATTCATTGGCTTTTGATTCAATAATCCCGCCACCCAAACACACATCGCCCTGATAAAACACCACCGACTGACCGGGTGTAATGGCGCGTTGCGGCTGGTCAAATAACACTTTGCAGCGACCATCTTCCAGTGGTTGTACATCACAGGCTTGATCCGCTTGGCGGTAGCGGGTTTTTGCCATGCAGCGCATAGGTTCGGTTAACGGTTTGTTGCTGCACCAATCTAATTGGTTGGCAATCAAACTGTTGTGCAGCATCAACGGGTGGTCGTGTCCTTGCCCGACGATGAGGATATTATTGTCCAAATCTTTATCCAAGACATACCACGGTTCATCGGGTGCATCTTTCACGCCGCCGATACCCAAGCCTTGGCGTTGCCCGAAGGTGTAATACATCAAGCCCGAATGCTTGCCGATATATTTGCCTTCTGGGGTACGCATTTCTCCCGCTTGGGTGGGCAAATAGCGTTGTAAAAATTCGGTGAATTTGCGCTCACCGATAAAACAAATGCCTGTGCTGTCTTTTTTTCGCGCATTACCAAAGCCCGCTTTTTCAGCCAACGCACGAATTTCAGGTTTATGCAGATGCCCGATAGGGAACAGCGTTTTCGATAAGGCTTTTTGTCCCAGCGTATACAGGAAATAACTTTGTTCTTTGTTGGGGTCTAAGCCTTTCAATAAAAAATATTCGCCGTCTTTTTCGGACACCCGCGCATAGTGACCTGTGGCGATATAATCCGCCTGTAAATCGTCAATCGCGTAATTCAAAAAGGCTTTAAATTTAACGTGTTTGTTGCACAAAATATCAGGATTGGGTGTGCGTCCTGCTTTAAATTCAGACAGAAACACTTCAAAGACTTCATCCCAGTATTCAGCGGCAAAGTTCACGGTTTTTAAGGGAATACCCAGCGTGTCACAGACTTGTTGCGCATCGGCGAGATCTTCCATCGCGGTGCAGTATTCGGTGCCGTCATCTTCTTCCCAGTTTTTCATGAACAAACCAGTGACGTTGTGACCTTGTTCCAGCAATTGTAAAGCGGTGACTGACGAATCTACGCCGCCTGACATTCCGACAATGATATTTTTACTCATAATCCAAAAATGATTTTAATAACGATAAAGGGTGACGTTGTCCGCTGAGGTATTCGTTGACGCTCATCAACACTAACGGGCTGCGCAGACGATGGGCTTCGGCAGTGATTTCCGCGTGTGTCAGCCAGTGCGTGGCGACGATGCCGTCATCAAGGGTTTGCTCGGCATCATGACTGTGGCACGTCCCTGTAAAACACAGGCGCAAAAACGTGGAGGAATCGGGGTTTTTACGCCACAATTGTACGGCGAGCAAGTGTTCGGGTTCAAATTGCCACGCGGTTTCTTCCTGAACTTCACGCTTGACGGCGGTGATAAAGTCTTCGTCAGGCTCAAGATGCCCCGCAGGTTGATTGAATTGCAAGCCATTGGGCGTGTGTTCTTCAACAAATAAAAAACGATTATCGCGTTCAATAACAGCGGCGACCGTCACATGAGGTTTCCAGACCATGAATGATACCTGCGGGCAAAACGGGGTATTTTACTGGATTTAACAGGCGGTTGTCGGTAAAGATTATCAGTTGGCAAGTGTGCTGATATTAAGAAAGGCTTTCATACTGCTAGGTATGGTTTGTGTCCACGCCTGTTTGACCTGAACATTATCGGATTGCGGATTTTTACAACCCACATTGAACGGATCGTCTAATCTAACAGTAGGCAGTTTTATATCGTTGCTGTCTACTTCAAGCAAATCATCTTTATCCTCTGCGGCAGACTCTTGGTTTTCCCAAGGTGTAAATAAAACGGATTCTTCCAAAGTGCTGATTTGTGAAATTAACAGTGCTTGGTCAACGACTGGCTCGGCAGTCGGCGTTTCAGGTATTACGGGTATTGCAGGAATAACGGTCAGTTCATCAACGGATACCGTATTATCAACAAACACATAACCTAAACGGCTGAACAAACCTGTTAAATATGCAACATTATACTGCCCGATTGCACCCGTAAAATTGTCAATACCAAAACGCGCCAAGCCCGTAATGCCTGAGCTATCAATAGTATCGCCGTCAATAAAACCCGTGATGGTGAAACCGAAATCAGCGGGTGTACCGCCGTAAGTGATGGTTTGACTGTTGGGCGTGATGGTCAGCACAGGTGTGATACTGTAAAAAAACCAATTGCCTGTATCCGCATAAGCAGGTGTGACCCCTGTGAAATCCGTACCATAATGTTTAGCATCGGCAAGCATTCCATTCAGGCTGTTCAGTCTGGGATCGGTGGAATAGACCAGCCAGCGATTGGCAATAATGGGGGTTGCTGAGCCGGTGTTATTGATAAAGTTACCACCGATAGCCGCTAAAATAACGTGACCTGAACCTGCATTAATTGTAGCACCTGCACCCAGCGTGATAGTGGGTGTGCCTGCTTCACGGTCGGCAGCAATCGCGTTCGGATCGCCTGCAATGGCGTTAAAATTACCATTGGCAGTGAAAATACTGGAGTTCAGGGTAATATTGCGACCTGCCTGCAAAGTCAACACACCGCCGTTGCTGCCGCCGACAATAATGTCAGTCCCTGCGTCCAGCGTCAGATCATTACTGGCTTGCAAGGTGATATTAGTACCCAGAGCCAAGGTGGTGGAAATGGTTGAAGGGTTGAAGGACATGGTTTGCCCAAGACCGTTATTGAAATAAATATTCTGCGGCGTGACCACGCGCACTTGCCCTGCATCGACTAAACCTGCGTTGTCCCAGATACCGCTGGGAACGATGTAGTTACCGTTGCTTAAAGGAACAATACCGATACTGGCAATTTCGTTACTGCGACTGCCAAAATCACCCGATGCGGAGCCTGTCAGGCTGTTAATGGTGCTGACTATACCGCTGGTTCCTGTTGCGCCGTTGCCCCACGTTATCGCCCCCGCCTCAGAGACAGTACCCTTGTTCCAGCCGCTGCTCAGCACCACATAGTTGCCATTAGGCAGGGCAGTAATGCCGTCAACACCTACTCTATCAAGCGCGCTGGTACCGATTAAGCTGTTGGTGGAACTGATAATGCCGCTGGTACCTGTTACACCATTACCCCACGTTGCCGCCCCTGCACTGGCTATGGTGCCGTTGTTCCAGTCGCTACTGGCAACCACATAATTACCGTTGGTTAAGGCGGTGACTCTGCCGAAGCTGCCGACAAAATCATTGACGGTTGAGCCGACCAAGCTATTAGCGGCACTGACCGCACCGACAAGTCCTGTCGCGCCGTTGCCCCATGTGACTGCACCTGCACTGGTGATTGCGCCATTATTCCAGTTGCTGCTCGTTACCACATAATTGCCGTTGGTCAACGCGGTAACACTGCCGCCCACCATGTCACTCAGTGTCGTGCCGACCAAGCTGTTGGCAGCACTGATTGCACCGACACGTCCTGTTGCGCCATTGCCCCATGTTGCCGCGCCTGCATCGACTATGCCGCCATTGTCCCAGTTACTGCTCGTGACGACATAATTGCCGTTGCTTAAGGCAGTCACACCGCTACCCGCATTGTCATTCACTGTCGTACCGACCAAGCTGTTAGCCGCACTCACCACACCGACACGTCCTATTGCACCGTTGCCCCATGTTGCCGCGCCTGCATCGACTATGCCGCCGTTATCCCAAACACCGCTACCCACCACATAGTTGCCATTGCGTAAGGCGGTGATGCCGCTACTGCCGACTTGGTCATTTGCCGTAGAGCCAATCAAGCTGTTGAACGCACTGATGACACCAGTGATACCCGTTGCGCCATTGCCCCACGTTACCGCGCCTACACTGGCAACAGGGATGGAGAAGTTGTCCGTCCAGTTACTGCTATCCACCACATAGTTGCCGTTGCTTAAAGCAGTAATACCGTTACCACTGACAAAATCATTTGCCGTAGAGCCAACCAAACTGTTAAAAGCACTAATCGTACCGCTGATACCTGTTGCCCCATTGCCCCACGTTGCTGCACCTGCATTGGCTACGCCGCCGTTATCCCAGTTGCTGCTCGACACCACATAATTGCCGTTAGTCAACGCAGTCACACCGCCAAAACCACCAACATTATCAAGCGCGGTAGAGCCAACCAAACTGTTAAAAGCACTAATCGTACCGCTGATACCTGTTGCCCCATTACCCCACGTTACCGCGCCTGCATCGACTATACCGCCGTTGTCCCAGCTATTGCTGACGACCACATAATTGCCGTTAGTCAACGCAGTCACAACACCACCAAAACCACCGACATTATCAAACGCAGTAGAACCTACCAAGCTATTAGCCGCACTCACCGTGCCGTTGCTGCCCGTCGCACCATTGCCCCACGTTACCGCACCTGCATTGACTATGCCGCCATTATCCCAATTATTGCTCGCCACCACATAATTGCCGTTAGTCAAGGCGGTAACGCCGCTGCTACTGACAAAATCACCCGCATTAGCCCCCGTCAAACTATTGGCGGCACTCACGATGCCGCTAACCCCTGTATTGCCATTACCCCACGTTGCCGCACCTGTGCCATTGAGCCAATTACTACTGGCGATGACATAATTACCGTTGGTTAAAGCGGTAATGCCGTCGCTGCCTATACTGTCATTCGCATTAGAACCCGTCAGTGCCGCCAGTAATGCGCCTGTAGTGGTATTGAATAAATACACTGCCCCCGCATTATTCGCCGCTAAATCATCGCCTGCACTGCTCACGGCAACATTGCCATTTTCAGTGAACGTGCTGCCTGCGGTTGTGCCGAGCAAAGCGGTATACGCACCAAAACCGTTACCTGCCGCAAGATGCGGATCAATCAGCGCGTAAGAAGCGACACTGCTCGCGGATGAAATAATAATATTTTTCGGATCCAGCAATAAATTACCGCCCATACCTGCATCGGCAGAACCTGCATAGGTCAGCGTACCTTTACTGGAGACTTCAATATTGCCCTTTTTATCAGCACTGATACTGCCGTAATAATCGGTTTTTTCATCTGACCAGACGACCACTTTACCGTCACCGCCATCGGCTTTTAATGTGGTTGCACCGTTGATAATAGTGGTTTTGGCATTATTGGACAATTTGCTTTTCGCGCCATGAAAATCCCCGCCGACTCGAATCAAGCCGCCTTGTTGACTGCCAGAGGCATCCAGCTTGGCGGCGGCGAGAGCCACACGGTCGGTCGAAACGACATCAATAGTGCCGCCGTGTTGACCTGTGGCACTCAGTGTGCCTGAACTGTACACGCTGTCAGTCGCTTCCAGATGCACCGTGCCGCCTGTTCTTGTACTGTTGGCGTGACTATTCGCCGCTGCCGTTTGCACAATGGCATCACTGGCTTGCATAGTGATTTTACCGCCGTTGCCTGCCGTGCCATCAGCATTCGCTGTGCCTGTATCGAGTATGGCGCGGGCATTGATATTTATTTTACCGCCTGTTTTGCCTGACACATCCAATGTTCCCGATTGTGCGACGTAGCCGCCTTCAAGGATAATTTCACCATTGCGTTCCACCAGACCCTGAGCGCGAATCACGCCTTCCTGATTAATCACCGTGTCGATGAGTTGTCCTGCGGCTTTAGCGGTTAACACCACGCGCCCGCCATCGGCTTGAATCGCGCCTTTATTGGTAATTTGCGCATTGAGTGCCGCTTCGGAGACTTTGACTTCAACCAGACCGTCACCTTGAAAATCCAAATCAACGGTTTTACCGGCGGCGAGAGCCGTTGTGCCTTTAGGCGTGTTGATAGTACCCGTATTAGTGACTTTTTCACCAATCAACGCCACCACACCGCCGTCGGGTGTTTTTATCGTGCCATGATTTTCAACCACGCCTGTCGCGCCATCTTGGGTGAAGTGGTTTTTGCCCGCCATAAAATCGGCATCTTTGATATTGTGCGTCGTAGCGACTAAACCGCCGACATCGACTTGCGCGGTTTTGCCAAAGACCACACCATTGGGATTAACGATATACACCTGCCCGTTGGCGTTAATTTTTCCCTGAATCTGGCTGGCATCTTGTCCCACAACGCGATTAAGCAATGCCGCATTGGCATTCGGTTGTTGAATGTTTACCGTGTCGTGCTGTTGAACGGAAAAATTTTGCCAGTGAATAATCGCTTTCTGACTGCTCTGGTCAATGTGCATCAAATGCGTATCGGGTGTGCTGACGGTCGCTTGCCCCGCCACAAGCTGCTCGCCTGTCGGCAATGCCCAACTGGTCGATGAATAGAGTAACAAGCCCGTTACCAAGGGTAACGGGAATGACGGCTGCCAGTCCTCTGAAAGACTGGCAGCCGTTGAGTTTTTACGGCGATTGGCAGAGCGTTTGCCCTGTCCTTTGCTGATTTCTGATATGGCAACCCACGCGCCTAAGGCTTCATTCCAGATGCTGTGATATATGTGGTTCATGAAACTGCCTTATAGTGGATGGTGTGCCTGCGTTTTCTGGCATCCTTATTTTTATAATCCAATGGGTTATGCTGTTAAAGCATAGAATGAAAAATCCGCTTAGCAAGTTGTTTTTGATGTTCTGCCGGTAATACGTTTGCATTAAACGCGCCACTAATGACACTCGATGAATAACCTAGTAAAATGCCCGCCACTATTTTGTCAATAAAAGCCGTGACTTAGCCTGCATTCAAGTTATTTTGCCTTGATTGTTTAAAAAACGCTTATAATTGACTGTTAAAATTTTATTTATGGTTATCGAGGTGAGCGTGGAGTTAAGTGGCGCACAAATTCTGCTTCAAAGTCTGGCAGACGAAGGGGTGGAATATATTTTTGGCTATCCGGGCGGAGCGGTATTGCACATTTATGATGCAATTTTCCAACAGGAAGCGGTGAAACACATTTTGGTTCGGCATGAACAGGGCGCGACGCACGCGGCTGACGGATATGCACGCGCCACAGGTAAACCCGGCGTGGTATTGGTCACTTCAGGGCCTGGCGCGACCAATGCCGTCACAGGGATTGCGACCGCGTATATGGATTCTATTCCGATGGTGGTCATTTCTGGACAGGTATCGTCACCTGTTATCGGCAGTGATGCGTTTCAGGAAGTGGACATGGTCGGTATTACGCGCCCTTGTGTGAAGCACAACTTTTTAGTCAAAGATGTCACTAAGCTGGCTGAAACCATTAAAAAAGCCTTTTATGTCGCCACCACTGGACGACCCGGCCCTGTGGTAGTGGATATACCGAAAGATATAACCGCACCTAACATTCTTGTGCCATATAAATATCCCAAGAAAGTCGCATTGCGTTCCTATAATCCTAGCGTTACTGTACCTAAGGAACAGATTAAAGCAGCGGTTGAATTATTGCTGAGCGCGAACAAACCGATGATTTATGCAGGCGGCGGTGTTGTTTTAGGTGAAGCAAGTAGCGAGCTGACCGAATTTACCCGCGCATTAGGTTATCCGATTACCAATACCCTAATGGGTTTGGGTGCGTATCCTGCCACTGACAAACAATTTGTCGGTATGTTAGGAATGCACGGCACTTATGAAGCCAATATGGCGATGCACGAAAGTGATGTCATTATTGCGATTGGTGCGCGTTTTGATGACCGTGTTACTGGTAAGTTGGATGAATTTTGCCCTTATGCAAAAATTATTCACATTGATATTGATCCTGCGTCTATTTCAAAAACCATTAAAAAAATCGCCATTCCTATCGTCGGCGATGTAAAACCCGTGTTAAAACAATTAATGGAATGCCTGAAAGAAGGCAAAAAGAAACCCAATAAAAAAGCACTGGAAGCGTGGTGGAAACAAATTGATGAATGGCGTGCCGTGCAGAGTTTGGAATATGACCGCACCAGCGATTTAATCAAACCGCAATTTGTCATCGAACAACTGTATCAGGTTACCAAAGGCGACGCATACATCACTTCAGATGTCGGTCAACATCAAATGTGGGCAGCACAATACTACCCGTTTGATAAACCGCGTCGTTGGATTAATTCAGGCGGTTTAGGCACAATGGGCTTTGGTTTGCCTGCGGCGATTGGCGTTAAATTAGCCTTCCCTGATGCAGACGTTGCCTGCGTCACAGGTGAAGCCAGTATTCAAATGTGCATACAGGAATTATCCACCGCATTGCAATTTAAAACCCCTGTAAAAATTATCAACATGAATAATCGTTACATGGGCATGGTGAGACAATGGCAGGAATTTTCTTACGAAAGCCGTTATTCGCACTCGTATATGGATACCATTCCTGACTTCGTTAAACTGGCAGAAGCGTATGGTCATGTCGGCATTCGTATCGACAAACCCGAAGAAGTCAGACCCGCATTAGAACAAGCATTTGCGATGAAAGACCGCACCGTATTTTTAGACATTATGACCGACAGAACCGAAAACGTTTACCCGATGATTGAAGCGGGTAAAGGACATCACGATATGAAATTGCGCGTTGCCTTAGGCACATCAACCGATCGGGAGCTGGCATAATGAAACACATTATCTCCATCCTGATTGAAAATGAAGCAGGGGCATTATCGCGGGTCGCGGGTTTATTTTCCGCGCGTGGCTACAATATTGAATCATTGACCGTCGCCGCTACCGAAGACCCCAGCTTATCGCGCATGACCTTGGTAACACGCGGCAGTGAAGATGTTATTGCCCAAATCATCAAACAACTCAACAAGTTGATTGACGTGGTTAAACTGATTGATTTAGCCGACAGCCCGCATATCGAGCGTGAACTGATGATGGTTAAAATCAAAACCACCGAACAAACACGCAATGATATTCGCAGTGTCGTAGACATATTTCGCGGCAGAATTCTGGATGTAACCCCCAGTTCTTACGTCGTGGAAATGACCGGCGCGTCCGAAAAACTCGATGCGTTTACTGCCGCACTCAGTCCAGACACCATCATTGAAGTGGTGCGCTCAGGTGCGACGGGTATCTCCAGAGGCGAACACGGCTTACACTTATAAAGACACCTTACCCATTGTTGACTCATGAAAAATAAAATTGTCATCGGTTATTCCACCAACCGTTCTAAATCCTTTCAAAAAGAATTTAATGCAGAATTACTGGCTTCTATCGGTTTATCATCGGAAAAGGACGAAGTGGCAATTATCCCTTATGAGAATGATGCAGAACTGTCATTAACAGAAGCCTATAATGACATCTGGGAGTGCGCCTCCACATTTAAAGATGCGATTTTTGTGTTTATTCACCACGACATCTACTTCAAATCGAAAGACTGGGGTAGAACGTTGCTGGATTTATTTAACGGCAATGACGTGGATATTATCGGTATCGCGGGAACACAAATGCTGTATCCGCATGGTACATGGCCGTTTGATAAAAATTTTAAACCCGATATAAAATCCAAAAATCTGTGGGGTAAAATCTGGCATCTGAATGACAAAGGCGAAGAGTATTTGTGCAACTATACGACTGCTGCCAAAACGTGCAAAAAACTGCAACCTGTCGTTGCAGTCGATGGCGTATTTATTGCCTTTGACCCTGACACCTGTTCAGAATTTGACGAAGATTGCGATGGCTTCCATTTTTACGACATCTCGTTTTGCGTAAAAAATCATTTAGAAGGCAGACGCATTGCCGTCACTGAAACTATTCAGATTTGTCATGAATCTGTAGGGGACATCACCGACGTGTGGGAACAAAGCAGAGTAAATTTTTGCGAAAAATACCGCCCGCACTTACCGTGTTCGATAAAATAACACGACCTTAATAATTCAAAAACCAACCAAGGAAACACATAATGCAAGTTTATTACGACAAAGACGCAGACCTTTCTATCATCAAATCCAAGAAAGTTGCTATCATCGGTTACGGCTCACAAGGTCACGCCCATGCCCTTAATCTAAAAGAATCTGGCGTTTCCGTTGTCGTGGGTTTACGCACTGGTTCACCTTCAGTTGCTAAAGCTGAAGCTCATGGTTTAACTGTACAACCCGTTGCAGAAGCAGTTGCCAGTGCCGACATCGTTATGATTTTGACTCCAGATGAGTTTCAATCAAAATTATACAAAGACGAAATTGAGCCGAACATCAAACAAGGCGCGACTTTAGCGTTCGCCCACGGTTTTGCTATTTTATTCAACCAAGTTGTGCCGCGCAGCGATTTGGATGTCATCATGATTGCCCCAAAAGCACCCGGTCACACCGTGCGTTCTGAATTCGTTCGTGGCGGCGGCGTTCCTGACTTAATCGCAGTTCATCAAGATGCGTCAGGCACTGCAAAAGCCACTTGTTTATCGTATGCGTCTGCTATCGGCGGCGGTCGTTCAGGCATTATCGAAACCACTTTCCGTGACGAATGTGAAACTGATTTATTCGGTGAACAAGCGGTATTATGCGGCGGTGCGGTTGAACTGGTTAAAATGGGCTTTGAAACCTTGGTTGAAGCAGGCTACCCAGCAGAAATGGCGTATTTTGAATGCTTACACGAATTAAAACTGATTGTTGATTTAATGTTTGAAGGCGGTATCGCCAACATGAACTACTCAATCTCCAACAATGCAGAGTACGGCGAATATGTAACAGGCCCTCAAGTCATTAACGCAGAAAGCCGTGAAGCCATGCGTCAAGCCTTGAAAAACATCCAAAACGGCGAATACGCGAAAAAATTCATTCTGGAAGGCATGACCAACTACCCTGAAATGACCGCAAAACGTCGTTTGAATGCCGAGCATCCAATCGAAGTCGTCGGCGCACAACTGCGAAGCATGATGCCTTGGATTAAAGCGAACCAAATCGTTGATAAATCTAAAAACTAAGTTATCACTCGCGGTTTAGCAAATAAAAAGCCTGTCATAAAGACAGGCTTTTTTTATGGGCGACAGCAAGGGGGCAAACCTTGCCTCTTTATGGCATCAATAATTACAACAATGACCTGTTGTCATAATCCTGTTGAGTAACGCGCGCAGGATTGCCGATGGCTAAACAGTGGGGCGGAATATCCTGAGTAACCACTGCACCTGCACCAATGGTGACACCATCACCCACAGTGACATCAGTGCATATATGGGTATGCGCACCAATATAAACGCCCTCGCCAATGACCAGTTTTTTGTCTGTAGTTGCGGTTGCGCCCAGTTTGACCTGCTGCTGAATATTGCAGTGAGATCCGATATAGCAATTTTTTACTTCAATGCCGCCGAAGTGATTAATATAGAAACCAGCGGCAATATTGGCACTTTGCTGTAGATTGATACCATAGATATTGCGCACACCCGCTGATAATATCCAGTAAGCAGGGTAGAGGGGCGCGGCAATTATCCAGCCCAGATGATACTTGCACAGTCTCCTTAACCAGCGACCAAAACGATATATCACTATTGCGTGAAGCCCATAACTAATCCGTAGTAAATTCAGGATGTCAACTAATCTATTGTTGTCTTCACGAAGAACACGCAGCGTGTCCGCACGAATATTCTCAAACATTTATCCCCCTTGCTCGCGCTTTGCATTGACATATTGAATCGCATCAATATCCTGCTGTTCTCGTAACACGGAATTATCAAAATTCCGTAATACGAGCCGTGCAGGATTACCCTGCATGACAACACCTGCGGGAATACTCTTGGTAAGCACGGTGTTGGGCAGTAACGTAGCACCATCGCCGATAGTGATTGCACCATAAATCACACAATCTGAACCAATCCACACATTGTGACCGATATTCGGAGATCCATTATCGGTATGGCTCATACCTACGGTAACGCGCATACCAATGACGGTTCCCGAACCTACTTTTTTAGGCCCGAAAATGATATTTCCCTGATCTGAAAGAACAATGCCGCCTTCAATTTGACTGTTATGACTAAGATAACTTTTGGTATTGGCTTTGGTTGCCATTTTCAATAGACCAAGGGGAATGGCAATGACCGGCCAGAATAATTTATATCCGCTGTTATCTTCGCGCTTGGAATGCAGCCATTGAGCGATACGATGCACCATTAACAATCGCAAACCTGCGGATGTAATCAGTAGCCATGAGCGTGAGACTGCACTTATACGGCGATTCGGCCAGCGTCGCCGATGATTAAAATCAATGTCCAGCGACAGGTTGCTCAGTTCATTATTTTCTTCCAGTGCTTGCCATTGTGATGCACTGATTTGTGTTGTTATAGTCATTGATATGTTCTCCTGTTTCAGTTCATTGCAATTTGCCCGTGACACTCAATAGGCTGCTCTATATTGAAGACTTTACAATCCACGATTATCGTAATTACATCGAGTCACACGCGCAGGATTGCCCAATACCAGACAATGGGGAGGAATGTCCTGAGTAATTACAGCACCTGCACCAATGGTGGCACCTTCTCCCACAGTGACATCGGCGCATATCTGTGCATGAGGACTGATATGCACACCTTCATGAATCACCAAACCTCTGCCTGTTGTTTCTTTCGCGCCTAATTTGACGTTCTGGTATATATAGCAGTGTGTTCCAATGCGACAATTTCTTACCTCGATGCCTCCGAAGTGAGTAATACAGAAACCGGGTGCAATATCGGCACTTTGTTCCAGATTAATATCATAGATAGTGCGTATACATACGGATAGCATCCAGTAAACAGGGTAAAGAAACATTGCAATGACTCGACCGAAGGTGAGTTTCTGTATGCGCCTTAACCAGCGTCCAAAGCGATAAATGATGATTGCCTGAAGTCCTTGCCCGCCCCATAAGAAGAATTTCAGCGCATCAGTTAATGAGTCGATTTTTCTCCGTTCAAATGTATATTCCATGTCTGCACGAATATGATTAAACATTTAACGCCTCCCGCTTTGTGTTCACATACCACACGGCATCAATATCCTGTTGTTTTCGTAATTCGGTATTATCAAAATTCCGCAACACCAACCGTGCGGGATTACCCTGCATGACAACGCCTGAAGGAATACTCTTGCTAAGTACGGTGTCAGGCAGCAGCGTCGCACCATCGCCGATAGTAATAGCACCATGAATTACACAATTAGAGCCAATCCACACATTACGTCCGATTTCCGGGCATCCCAAGTCGATATGACTCATGCCGACAGTCACTCGCTCACCAATCACCGTTCCTGAGCCTGTTTTTTTCGGCCCGAAAATAATATGCCCCTGATCGGAAAAAGAAACGCCGCCCTCAATGTCACTGTCATTACTGATATAACTTTTGGTATTAATTTTGGTCGCAAATTTTAATATTCCGAGGGGAATTAATATGACGAACCGAATCCACTTGCGTATGCCATTACCGTCGCGTTCAGAAGATAACCACTGTGCGAAACGATATATCAGCAGAAACCGCAAACTGGGAGAAACTACTAGCAGCCATGAGCATGAAGCCACGCTGACAGGTCGATTCGCCCAGCGTCGTCGATGGGCGATACTAATGTCCATCGACAGGCGGTTCATTTTGTCACCTGCTTGGCAGGGAGAGAGCTGATAAATTTCACCAGTTCAGCACCCAGTAATACCTGACCGCGTTCATTAAGATGACCGCCGTCATTGGTGATTTCGGGACACAGTACATCGACTTTTTGTCCATTTACCTCTGCTGTACACGTCGAACCCGTCGCTTCAGTCTCGAATTTGGCGAGATCAAACAAGCGATTATCGGCAAGATAGTGTTGACGAAGCAGCGTATTAAATTCGCCTCGTTTCGCATTATCTTCATAGCCGCTAGGGTGTCTGCCTAACAATTTTTTTACCCATGCCTTCGGGCCGGTTTGTATTGCCATTAATGGTGCGGTAATGGCGACGAAGCGGGTGTGCGGGTGCTTTTGGGCTAATAAGTCCAAACTGGTCATGTAGTCGTTTGCCAACTGCTTGGCATCGGTGTCCGCATTAAAATCAACATAGCATAGCTTCATCATAGCGACATCTGCGCCTTGAGCCGCACCTGCGTCAATAGCGGCGGCAAAATCCTGAATTTTAGATTTCGGATTGCCGTTTTCGCCGATATTAAAATGAGTGATGCCGTTTTCAGTCGGTGCAGTACGTTGTTTGTTAATAGCGAGCTTAACACCGTCTCGAGCGGCTAAATGCGTTACACCGCTGAGGATATTTTCCCCTACGGATTGATGACCGAAAATCACACGTTTTTTTTCCAGCACTTGCCATTGTGCAGGGCTGATTTCTGTTGTTATCGACATCAGTGTTTCCTCCTGTTTTGCTTTATTACAACCTGTCAGTGCCAGTATGATTATTCCGACTGACAACCCTACTTTATGTATATTTCTTATTGTCATATCCTGCCTCCTATTAACTGCACTTAATACGTTATGCTCAGCCAAGTATCGGCGGTTTGTTATTAGGGCCGATGACGGGTTCAATCGGAATGCCCGGCCAGTGCAGCATGGCAGTGGTTTTACGTTTGGCTTCAATATCGCTATAAATAAATTGCGCTTGATCAACGCCGATACCCAACGCCTCAGCCAACGCCGCAGTTGATGCGCCGCTGTTGTAAGCGAGTAACGCCACATCCATTTTGTCGTAAGGCAGCGCGTAATAAAATTCGTCCTGCCCTTGTGCCATACTGTAGGTATCGGTAGTCGGCTGAGCATTGCATATATCTTCGGGGAGTTTTAGATAGCGCGCTAAGGCATAGACCTGTGTCTTATATAAATGCGCGATGGGTTTTATGTCCGCTGAACCATCGCCGTTTTTTACAAAAAAACCTTGATCATATTCCACACGATTAGGCGTACCGACCACCGCATAGTTCAAACGATCGGCATGAAAATACTCAAGGGTTTTACGCACTCGTTGTTTAAAATTAGTGGCGGCAACGATTTGTAAATAATTTTTTGAATCCAGCCGTTGATCAAATACTTCGCCATTCGGTGACTGCACCACTAATTTGAAATAATTAAAATGCCCTGTTTGTCCACCCGAAATGACGATTTTATTTTTCCAACCGGCACCATAGTCTGGAAAAACCGCACGAATAGCATCATCGCGCCAACGATAACATCCCAGCGCATCCAATACCGGCGCGATATTGAACTCTTCGTAGGCGATACCCAGTTGCTTTACCATCATGCGCCCACGCAGAGTGCTTTCAGACACAGAATCACGCTCAGGCAGTAATAAGCCGAACACGCGCTCAGCACCGACCGCTTGTACAGCTAACGCCGAACAAACCGCGCTGTCTATACCGCCTGAAATAGCAACAACGAATCCGCGACGGTGTATGTGGCTGCGCAACAATTCACGCATACGTTCCGCGATTTTCGCAACTTCAGCAGTCTCGTTGATGTTGAGTGCGGCATTAAGATTAATAGACATGAGAAACTCCTTAATAATAAATTATTCTAATTTGGCAAGTAATGCCTCGCACTGCTCCATAATCAATTTGCGAGATAATTTGCCGTTGGTTGTCCGTGGTAGTTCGGGTAACAATAAAACGTGCTTGGGTATCATGTAGTTTTCCAGCCGTTCGCTACAGCTATGCTTAATCTGTTGTATGCTCAGTTTTTCACCCTCGCGTACCACAACAAATGCGCATACCGCTTGACCTAATAACGGGTCGGGAATGCCTGCAACGACCACTTCCTGTACAGCAGGCAAACGGTAGATTGCATTTTCAACTTCGGCGGGACTGACTTTTTCGCCACGGCTTTTGATAATTTCATCGCTACGCGCCACAAAATATAAATCGCCATCTGCATCCTGTCGGAATAAATCGCCGCTTTTCAACATGAACTCGTTTGGCAGTGAAGCAGGCACTAATACGTCGGCCGTTTTTTCTGGTTGATTCCAATAACCCTTCATCAGATGAGGGCCGCGTACATACAGAGTGCCTACTTCGCCCTGTGCGACTGCTCGTCCGTTTTCACCCAGCAACAGCAGTTCAGTACCCGGTATGGCGTGACCGACTGATTCTGGTTTGGAATCGGCTAAGTCAGGATTCAAATAAGCGCAACGAATGCACTCGGTTTGCCCGTGCATTTTGTATAAGCTGGCATTCGGGAATAGCCGATGAATGCCTGAGATAAATTCCACGGGTAAGGCAGCGGCGGCATTGGTCAGTATGCGCACACTGGGAAAATGCAGCGGTTGCTTGGCATCATGCGCCAACATCAAAGCGAAAACGGTCGGTACACAGGCAAAGCTGGTGACCGCTTCGTCATTCATACATTTGAACACCTGTGCTGGATAGGTGAACGAGCGTTCCAGTACCAGAGTTGCCCCAGCGCGTACCGCAGACAGCCACTGAAAAAGACCATAACCAAAATTGAGCGGTAACGCAGAAAACAGGCGGTCATCGTGTGTAAAACCCAGATATTCATTGATGCTATCCAGCACAAACAACAGTGATTGGTGCGTGTGCATTACGCCTTTGGGATCGCCAGTCGTGCCGGACGTGTAGATAAGCGCGGCTAAATCCAGCGTGATAGCCGATTGTAGCGGCGGTGTCGTAGGCATATTCACTAATGCCTCATCCAGATTTTCAACACCCGCAGGCAATGCTTTGGATTCAGGGATGCACAATATCTGTAAACGCGGCAACTGCTCCACTAAGGAACCGAATACCCTCGCAAGATGTGCTTCACTGAGTAATACACGGGTGTCTGAATCACGCAGAATGAATGCTAATTTATCGTGTTTGGTCTGCGCATTAATGGCGACGAAAACTCCGCCTGCTAATAACACGCCGAAGATTGACGATGCGCATTGCCAAGTGTTGTCCATGAAAATGGCTACGCGGTCACCCCGCCTTACACCGCGCGAGTGCAAGGCGTGGGCAAGGCGGTAGGCATAATGCGTTACTTCGAGATAGCTCATGCGCACATCACCTACCACCAGCGCGGTATGATCGGGATAGCATTCGGTGGTGGCAAGCAAGGTTTCTTGCAATAGTCGTGGCATGGTAATCACCCTTGTTCCTTAGGCAGCAATTAATTGTTTACGCTTGATAAACGTGACCAAGTTATCTACCGAATCCAGATTGACGGGCAGCATTTCGTCGTCATTTACTTTGATGCCAAAGGTGTCTTCAATGAAAAGTATGATTTCCATTACGCCCGTGGAGTCTATGATGCCGCCGTCAAGAAAAGATTCGTTATCTTGTAAAACCGTCTCATCATCGGTAAACAGCAGGTTTTCCAAAATATATTTTCGAATAATGTTTTTCATATTGATCTCCATAATTACAGTTAAGTTGAAGCAGGATAAGCAGTACCCGCTGTGCGGATAGTCTCGGAAAATTGTTCAATAAAAAAGTAATGGCATAGCTGCGTAGACAGCACACCCACTAATGCCATATTGTCTTTGTAGGCAATTGATTTGCCGCATCGTGCTTTTTTAAGTAAAAAGCCGATTTTTTGCGCATCGAAATAACCGTAACGCTTAAGTTTGTCTTCGCTGAGTAAATCATCCACATAAGCAGGCGGATTGGCAGAGAAAAAAGCGGGTATATCGGGGGCGCGATACGGTTGTTTATGCCGTTCAAGAATCTGTCGGGGCAACTGGTTTTTCATGGCTTGTTTAAAGAGGTATTTTTCATTCAGTACCCGCATTTTTAAACGTGGATTCAGGCGATTGGCAAACTCGATTACATGATGATCCAAAAAAGGAAAGCGACCTTCCACAGAATTAGCCATTAACATACGGTCACCCTGAGAACAGAGTAAATAATCGCCCATCAGCGTTTTAGCTTCCAGATATTGCGCACGGTTGAAGGTATGCCAGTTGCCAAAAGCAGGCGGCAACTGTTTGCTTAATCGTGCTACTGCATCATCACGCAACGTGGCATTGAGTTCCTTGGAAAAAAATACTTTGCACTGCGCGGTGGTGAACCAGCGGGTAAGGTGGCTGAATCCAAATTGATTGGGGTCATCCAGACCGATGCTGTAATAATTGCGCAAATAGGCTTTTGCCTGAGTGCCAGAGGTTTCCAGATAGGGATACAGTTTTTTAAGCAGCAGAGGTCGCCAGTCTGACTGTGGCTGTCTAGCCCAGAACTGACGAATCTTGGCTTCTTTGAATAAGTCATAGCCGCCCAAGGCTTCATCGGCACCTTCACCCGTAAGAACTACTTTATAACCTGAGGCGCGTACTAAACCTGACAGCTGTCGCATCGGTGTAGGCGCAGTACGCAGAATGGCGGTTTCGGCGTGAAAAACAGTAGCGGGAAAATTGTCGGCGATGTCGCTGTTTTGGCAGGCGATACGGCTGTTTTCGACACCAAGATAGTCAATCATTTGCTGTTGAAAAACCGATTCATCTAGGGATTGATCTTCAAAACCGATAGAAAACGTTTTTAGCGGTGCATCTGAGTGACGGCGGATGAGTGCCACTAATGCAGAGGAATCAAGACCGCCTGAAAGATAAGCACCAACAGGCACATCGGCACGCAGGCGAATACTGGTTGCCTCGGCGAGCAAGTCATATAACTGCTCTGCCAGTTCGGCATCCGAGCCTTGGTGATAATCACCCTGTTCAGGAAAGCACCAGTCCCAATAAGTGGATTCACGCAACTGACCGTTTTCCAAGACCAGTCTATGTCCAGGCGGTATTTGGAAAATATTGTCAAATAACGTATCAGGGCAACGCGGTGACCAGAAAGTAAATATTTGATCCAAAGCATCTGGCGAAATACGCGGTGCTTCTGATAATTGCGGCAGTAACGCTTTGATTTCCGAAGCAAACAATAATCTGTCGCCTTGGCGCGTATAGAACAGCGGTAAAATACCGACTCGATCGCGCACTAATAATAAACGTTGGCGATGACAGTCCCACAGCGCGATAGCGAATTGACCATTTAAGTGTTGTACAAAATCGTCGCCATACTGTTCGTAAGCGTGAACAATGACTTCGGTGTCGCTGTGAGAATAAAAACAGTGTCCTTCTTTAAGCAAGGTTTCGCGCAATTCAATGTAATTGAATATCTCGCCGTTAAACGTGACCCATACGGTTTTATCCTCGTTGTGCATGGGCTGAGTGCCACCCGCAAGGTCGATAATACTGAGGCGAGTGTGACCCAAGCCGACACGTTGATAGGGGTCAATATAGACACCGCTACCGTCCGGGCCGCGATGATGCAATGCAGGCAACATACTACGCACATCGACCTCGTTAATATTGGTTTGCATCGAAAGAGCTGCGATACCATTAATTCCGCACATGATGTATTTGCACCTCGAAAGTATCAAAAAACTTCAGTAAAACTGAAGGCTTTAAGTGTGAATTGTTCAGGGTCGGGTAATTTCTGCCTGAATGTATTCAATATAAATTTTAAGAATTATGAGTCACTAAATGTATTAGGCAGCTCATTAATTCGAGTTGTCAGTATTCATCGGACGACTATAAAAAACAATGGAGTATTATTAGGTACAAAATGGATATAAAAAATATCCATTTTTAAATTTTGTTAATAATAAGTTGTTTAAAATCAATTAATTAAAAATTATTAACTTGGCTATGGCTATTGATTCTTCTGGCGGAAAAGGATAAAAAACGATGGAGTATTAATGGGTATAAAATGGGTATAAAAAATATCCATTAATAACGTATTTGCTTATAAAATTTTTAAAAATCAATTGTCTATATATTTTTTAATCTGCTGCGCTATTGATTATTCTGAAAGACTGCGTAACATCAATTGATAACTTGTGGATTAGATTCGTATCTGTGTTGCGACTTTTAATGCGACATAAAACCGAGTGTTTTTATCATGATTGTCGTAGGAATGGTGGCAATTACATAAGCCGATACGGGTATTTATGTGATGAGGAATGCTGATGGCGGAAACGGTGATTTTCTGTCAAGCGAAGCTTGGTTGCACCGCTCTGAAACAAGGTAATAAAGTTTTCTTTCTTAGCTTCATGGCGACAAACAATCTATTTAACATTTTGTGTTATCCTATCGCGTTCTGTTTTTCATAGATTCCCCTGTCACTTTATGCGAACTCGCGTTAAAATTTGCGGTTTTACTCAGATTGAAGAAGCTGTTTATGCGGCTTATCATGGCGTGGATGCTATTGGTTTGGTGTTTTACGCGCCTAGCCCACGGAACGTGACGATTGAACAGGCGATTAACATCACCAACGCACTGCCTGCATTTACTAGCGTAGTGGCATTATTTGTCGATGAATCCGAAGCAACAATCCGCAATGTGTTGCAACACGTTCCGATTGATTGCCTGCAATTTCACGGTGATGAAGCGGCAAGCGCGTGTCGGATTTATGGCAAACGTTATATTAAAGCGGTAAGAATGCAGTCGAATACCGATATTGCCCAGCTGACGGAACAGTACCATGATGCCGCCGGTTTATTGCTGGATGCGTATCATGCGGATGCCAAAGGCGGTACGGGGCAGTCATTTGATTGGGAATTAATTCCTAAACAGTGTGCATTACCGATTATTCTGGCGGGTGGTTTGGATGCAACCAACGCTAAACAGGCAATACGAACGGTACGACCTTACGCACTCGATGTGAGCAGCGGCGTGGAATCAAGCAGAGGCATTAAAGATGCCTCAAAAGTAGCAGCATTTATACAACAAGTTAATGAGAGCGATAGAGAAATAACATGACCGAAAAATATAATATGCCCGATGCGCGGGGACATTTTGGCCCTTACGGCGGGTTGTTCGTTGCCGAAACATTGATTCCACCGATTCAAGAATTGAATGCCGCTTATCAGCAATATATGAGCGACCCCGAATTCATCGCCGAATTGGATGCCGATTTACAGCATTATGTCGGTCGCCCGTCACCTTTATATTATGCGGAACGCTGGAGTCGTGAATTAGGCGGTGCGCAGATTTATTTAAAACGTGAAGATTTGAATCACACGGGTTCACATAAAATCAATAACACCGTCGGTCAGGCGTTATTAGCCAAACGTATGGGTAAAACGCGTATTATTGCGGAAACGGGCGCGGGTCAACACGGTGTTGCAACAGCAACAGTGGCGGCGCGTCTGGGTCTGGAATGCGTGGTGTATATGGGCGCGGTGGATGTTGCCCGTCAATCATTAAACGTGTATCGCATGAAGTTACTGGGCGCGACTGTCGTGGCAGTTGAATCGGGTTCTAAAACCCTGAAAGACGCGCTGAATGAAGCATTGCGTGATTGGGTGACCAACGTTGATAACACATTCTATATTATCGGCACAGTCGCAGGTCCGCATCCGTATCCTGCTATGGTCAGAGATTTTCAGGCGATTATCGGACGTGAAGCTAAACAACAATGCTTAGCACAAGCTGGACGTTTACCTGACGCGCTGGTCGCGTGTGTGGGCGGCGGCTCTAATGCCATCGGTCTGTTTTATCCGTTTATTAATGATGAATCGGTTAAATTAATCGGTGTCGAAGCGGCAGGTGATGGCGTGGAAACAGGCAGACATTCCGCGCCATTGTGCGCAGGTAAACCGGGTGTGTTACATGGCAACCGTACTTATTTAATGTCAGATGAAGACGGCGAAGTTATCGAAACCCATTCAATTTCTGCTGGTTTGGATTATCCGGGTGTGGGACCTGAACACGCATGGCTGAAAGACACAGGACGCGCTCAGTATGTCAATATTACGGATACCGAAGCCTTGGAAGGTTTCCATGCGTTGACTAGAATGGAAGGCATTATTCCTGCGTTGGAATCGGCTCATGCAATGGCATACACCATGAAACTCGCACCCACTATGCGCAAAGATGAAATTATTATTGTCAATTTATCTGGTCGTGGCGATAAAGATATGCAGACTATGGCGAAACGTGAGGGGATAGAATTATGAGCAGATTAGCAACGACGTTTGCCGAACTGGAAAAAACAGGTCGTAAAGCCCTGATTCCGTTTATTACTGCGGGCGACCCAACGCCTGATTTTACTGTGCCGATGATGCACGCAATGGTAGAGGCAGGCGTAAACGTGATTGAATTGGGCGTACCGTTTTCTGATCCGATGGCAGACGGCCCTGTGATTCAACGTGCCAGTGAACGCGCCTTGGCTTATAAAATGAGTCTGAGAAAAACGCTCGCTGTCGCAGCAGAATTTCGTAAAACCAATCAAACGATGCCTGTGGTCATTATGGGTTATTTGAATCCGATTGAAGCAATGGGCTATGAAGCTTTTGCCGATGCCGCTAAAACCGCTGATATTGACGGCGTGCTGACCGTTGATTTACCCCCCGAAGAAGCGGCAGAATGCACTGCGTTATTGAAAGCACGCGGCATAGACCCCATCTTCTTGTTAGCTCCCAACAGTACCGATGAGCGCATTGAAAAAATGGACGCACTTGGTAGCGGCTATCTGTATTATGTATCGCTCAAAGGTGTCACTGGCGCAGGGCATTTGAATACTGCGGATGTGGAACAAAAACTACATCAAATTAAAGCGCGTACTCAACTGCCTGTCGGTATCGGTTTTGGCGTTAAAGATGCAGAGACAGCAAAAACAGTTGCCGCTTTAGGCGATGGCGTGGTGGTTGGCAGCGCGTTAATCAGTAAAATTGAAGCGAATCTGGACAATCCAGAACGCGCTAAACAGGAAATTTGTGAGTTGTTATCGTCCATGCGACTGGCAATGGATAGTGTAGGAGCATAGAAAATGAGTTGGTTTAAAAATTTAGTCCCGTCCACTATCAGAACCGAAGGTTCTAATAAAAAAGTCACTGTACCTGAGGGTTTATGGAATAAATGCCCCAGTTGTAACGCTATTCTTTACAACACTGAGTTGGAAAAAAATTACAGTGTCTGCCCGAAATGTGAATACCACTTGCGAATTTCAGCGCGTACTCGCTTGAATTTATTTTTGGATGAACAAGGACGGGAAGAAATTGCTAAAAACATTAAACCGCTCGATCCATTAAAATTTAAAGACAGTAAAAAATACAAAGACCGCATTACCCAAGCGCAAAAACAAACCAAAGAACATGACGCATTAGTGGTCATGAAAGGTCAGTTGCATGGTCAAGATGTCGTGGTTGCCGCGTTTGAATTCAGTTTCATGGGCGGTTCTATGGGTTCTGTGGTCGGTGAAAAATTTGTCCGTGGCATCAATAAAAGCATTGAATTGGGCATTCCATTCGTAGTGTTTACTGCCAGTGGCGGTGCGCGTATGCAGGAATCTTTATTTTCATTGTTTCAAATGGCAAAAACCAGCGCGGCACTCACTAAATTATCAGCAGCAGGTCTGCCGTATATCTCGTGTATGACCGACCCGACGATGGGCGGCGTATCTGCCAGTTTGGCTATGTTAGGTGATATTAATGTCGCCGAACCCAATGCCTTAATCGGTTTTGCAGGACCGCGCGTGATTGAACAAACCGTGCGTGAAAAATTACCCGAAGGTTTTCAACGCAGCGAATTTTTACAGGAACACGGTGCGATTGACATGATTATCGACCGACGTGAAATGCGCGATAGACTTGCCAGTATTTTAGCAATGTTAATGGCAGGTAAAACACTCGATACTGAATCCGAATTAACGGCAGTTGCCGTCGAAAATATTGAACCCATCGTATAACCCAGTCCGGCTTCATGATGCACTTTGAATCGTTAAAGGACTGGTTGGCGTGGCAAGAAAGCCTGCATCCTCAAACGATAGACTTAGGGTTGGAGCGCGTGACCAAGGTTTTTCATGACCTTAATCCAGACTATCGCAAACCACCCACCATTACCGTTGCAGGCACGAATGGCAAAGGCTCATGTATAGCCACGTTGGAAGCTATTTATAAAGCGCAAGGGTATCGTGTGGGTGCGTATACTTCGCCGCATATTTTAAAATACAATGAGCGAATCAAAATAGACGGCAACCCCGTGTCCGATGAATTGATTTGCGCGGCATTTACCAAAATAGAAGCCGCGCGCGGCGATACCTCCTTAAGCTATTTTGAATTTGGTACGCTCGCCGCACTGGAAATATTTGCTCAGGAAAATGTCGATGTACAACTGCTTGAAGTCGGTTTAGGCGGCAGACTCGATGCGGTCAATATGATAGACCCCGATGTCAGCTTAATCAGCAGTATCGGTATTGACCACGTTGACTGGCTCGGAGCGACACGCGAGGAGATTGGACGGGAAAAAGCAGGGATTTTCAGAACAGATATACCCGCCGTTATCGGTGACACCAACCCGCCTGACTCCTTGCTGCAAACTGCGCTTGATAAAAATGCCCCTATTTATCGTATCGGTCATGATTTCGGCTATGACAAACAACCGACAGGCTGGGAATGGTTTGCAGGCGAACAACGGATGCACTTGCCACCGCTCGCACTAAAAGGCGAACACCAATATCGTAATGCCGCCAGCGTGATTTTTGCCATTAACACCTTGACCGACAGTCTGCCTATCAGCGAAACTGCCATACAGCAAGGTCTTATTAATGTGCAGTTGTCAGGGCGGTTTCAATTTATTGATGGCGATATACCGCTGTTATTGGATGTCGGACATAACCCCGAAGCCGTACAAACCTTGGTTGATTATCTGATAACAACCTTCCCTGAAAAACGCATACACGCTATTTTTTCAATGATGAAAGACAAAGATATAGCCAGTGTGCTTGAGATTATGAATCCTGTGATTCACGATTGGTTTTTCGCCCCGTTGAACAACCCCAGAACCGCAACAGAAGAGTTGATGCGTAGAATTTTTTCACAAAGTCCCGTTGCTAAGGTATCCTTTGGCTTCACGGATTTTACGCAAGCATACCAAGCAGCAACGAACCAAGCACAACAAGGTGATCTACTATTGGTTTTCGGATCCTTTCTATTGGTATCCGATTGTTTAATACATTTGAAAAAAAGTGAGTTATCAAAATGAATCCAGAGTTAAAGCAACGATTGATTGGTGCAGCAGTCGTTACTGCATTAGCGACTATTTTTATTCCTATGCTGTTTGATGATCCTGTTGAGAATAGCGGTCAATCAGTCGATAACCTGACTATTCCCGCCGCACCTATCAAATCAGAAGAAGTGTCGGCAAATAAATTATCAACCCCTGCAAAATCGTCTATCAAAAAGCCCAATGCAACCGCAGAAGCCCCCAGCGACACCGAAGACGATCCTGCCGAGCCTGTTGTAGAGGGTGAAATAGTCGATGATGCCGAAGCCGAAGCAAGTGCCGAACCGCGTGCCGATGGCGCAACGCCTCATCAGGCAGTAGTCGATACAGAACAAGTCACGAATGAACCCGAAGGTGAATCATTGGACACAGGCGTTGTCGCAGAAGCAAAACCAGCTGTCAAAAAACCAGCCAAATCGGTAGAGCCTGATGTGGAGGTGAAAGTTAAACAGCCGCTCAAGAAAACAGAGGCCAACACACCTAAACTTCTGCCCTCAACAAAACCGGTTGAAACAATTGCCGCCGTTAAACCAGCTGCTAAAAAACCAGATGTAACGACCGCACCCGCAACCAAACCGTCCGGTGCAGATACCGAAAAACCAGCTAAAACCCCAGAGCTGGTACGCTGGACTATTCACGCAGGTAGTTTCGGTCAAAAAGACAACGCCACTACATTGATGAAAACACTGCGTGATCAAGGCATCCCTGTATCAATAGAAACCATTTCATCCGCCAAAGGTCCTATGTACCGACTTAAAATAGGTCCTGAGCTGGACAAAAAGAAAGCCGCCGCCAATAAAGCCAAGCTCGATAAACAAGGCGTAGGCAATGTAATGATTGCCGAATAACATTCGGCTTCAGAGTGAATACGACCCCTGACAAATACACTTTTTGTTGGGGTTCGTATAACTCAGTGCCAACTTACGATTTCCTTATCAACACTTTAACAAAAAATATCCCATTACCATGACGGGATATATTCATCACCAACAACTCATCAGGTTAAAAATATAATGTGTGGTATTGCCGCTATCGTTTCACATCAAGCTGTTAATCAGGATTTATATGATGCACTAACAGTTTTACAACATCGGGGGCAGGATGCAGCGGGTATCGTTACTTGTGAGCGCGGACGCTTGCACTTGCGTAAAGACAACGGCTTAGCGCGTGATGTCTTTACCAACGCCCAAATGCTAAAACTAAAAGGCAACATGGGTATTGCCCATGTTCGCTACCCAACCGCAGGCTGCACCAGCTCAGCGGAAGCCCAGCCTTTTTACGTCAACTCCCCGTTTGGTTTAACACTGGCACACAACGGCAATCTAACCAACACTGCCGAACTCAAAAAAGCACTCTTTATCGAAGACCAACGCCATCTCAATACCGACTCCGACTCCGAAGTTTTATTAAACGTCTTTGCCCACGAATTGCAAACTCTGGGCAAATTACGTCTCACCGTTGACGATGTTTTTCAAGCCGTCTCAGGTGTACATCGCCGCTGTCGGGGCGCGTATGCCGTCGTCATCATGATTGCGGGTTTTGGCATTCTGGGTTTTAGAGATCCTCATGGCATACGCCCTATTATCTACGGCGAACGCAAAAGCGAAGAAGGCACAGAATTCATGATAGCCTCCGAAAGCGTCGCGCTGGACGTATTGGATTTTGACGTGGTTCGCGACATCGCTCCGGGTGAAGCCATCTTCATCGAAGCCAGTGGCGAATTCCATACCAAACAATGCGCCGAACAAACCGACCATTGCCCCTGTATTTTTGAATACGTTTATTTTGCCCGTCCCGACTCCATTATTGACGACATCTCCGTTTACAAAGCCCGCTTGCGCATGGGTAACAAACTCGCGGAAAAAGTGTTGCGTGAATGGCCGGAACACGACATTGATGTCGTCATTCCCATCCCCGACACCAGCCGTACCGCCGCCCTGCAAATGGCAAACAAACTCAATGTAAAATTCAGTGAAGGCTTCATGAAAAACCGCTACATCGGACGCACCTTCATCATGCCGGGTCAGAAAATGCGCGAAAAATCCGTGCGTCAAAAACTCAACGCCATCGGCTTGGAATTTGAAGGTAAAAACGTTCTATTAGTTGATGACTCCGTGGTCAGAGGCACAACCTCTGCGCAAATCATCCAAATGGCACGCGATGCAGGCGCGAAAAAAGTATACTTCGCCTCCGCCGCGCCCCCCGTGCGCTTCCCGAATGTGTACGGCATAGATATGCCCGCTGCCCACGAACTCATCGCCCACAACCGTACCGAAGAAGAAGTATGCGTTGAAATTGGCGCGGACAAACTCATTTATCAAGATTTAAATGACTTAATCGCCGCTGTACAAAAAGGCAATCCCAACATCAAACATTTTGACACCTCCTGTTTCAGTCACGAATACATCACAGGTGACGTTGATGATGCCTACTTAGAACGCATCGAAGCCTTACGCAACGATACCGCTCAAGCAGAACGCAACTCAGGAACATTCATCATTGAAATGCAAAATAATGCCTAAACATTTACAAGCAATAATTAATGTGTTAAATGCCATAGCAAAAAAAATGCAAATCAAGTAGAATAGAAAATACTAAAGGGGGCGACATGGCTTCGACGTGGATAGCAAAACCTTAAGTGCATACCGAGGACTGTATACCTCGTAAATCCTACAGAAACTAAGTATTCGCAAACGACGAAAACTACTCAATGGCTTTAGCTGCTTAATAACAGCACCATTCCTTTGACCATCTGTGCTTATGCGGGTGGAGTCCTTCGGGACGCTCAGAGGTCATTTACATAAGATCGTGCTGAAGCCTGTCCGGTGTGGATGCACAAAAACTTTACGGAATCGCTGATAACTCTCTTGGCTCGTCGGGTCGTTATCGGTTAAATACAAAGTGCGAGATAAGTATGTAGACCTTATGGCAGAGTATTTGCGGACGCGGGTTCAATTCCCGCCGCCTCCACCAAATACCCTTCTAGTAACAACTAACGAAGATTTAAAACCCGCAAGTCGCAAGGCTTAGCGGGTTTTTTATTGTCTAGTGAGTTCCCCCTCGATTGAAATGCCAAAAACTTTATAGTTTTGGGGTCAGAGTATAAGAGTATAAAAGAATAATTTAACTGGATAGCTTTAGCGGGCGATAAGCGGTAGCTATTACATCGTTTCCAGTTATTCCCTTTCGTAATGATTACACTGTAATGGAGTGTTGATTAATGCCTGAACCAAGTAATTACTGGAAATTAGCTGATAACCTTACCGTTGTCCAAGCGGCTTTATTGATAGTCGGTGAAGAACCCGCAGGACAGCAAGAATACATTTTAGGCTGGAAAGAAGAAAATAGACTTGACCACTTTGACGCTGTTTATAGTGCCATCAAAAACGCAGTGATTAGCGGTACTCTAAAGGCGGTTATTAATTATCCAATTAGTTGGATTGAAAACCCTGATAACCGTAGTTGGATTCAATATCCCAATATTGATGAAAACACAGGAGTTTTTGAGGATGAAGATTCGAGAGAATTATTAGAGGTTCATTTTAAAAAAACGCCAGATTGGCAAAATACAACTATTGCAGTTAATAACTTAAAAGCATGGTTATTTGGTCGTGGCATTGAGCCGCCATTTTTCTTTACAGAAACATCAAGCAGCCCTGATTATCTTAACGAAAACCACCCTAGATATTCTGCAAGATTAGCAGCGGCAATTAAGGCATGGCTTGCAATGGAGGACGCTAACTTATACAAAGGCAAATCGCCTAAAATAGCAATGTCTAACTGGCTTGAAAGTCGATACATAGAATTAGGCTTAATTTATCAGGAAGGTATTAACAATACTGCTATTGATGACTGCTCAAAAATCGCAAACTGGAACGATAAAGGCGGGGCAACAAAGACACCGTAAGCTTAACCTACCCACCCTTGAAAGCCTTGCCATTACTCACTTTTGCCGAATAACTACCTGATAACCCTACCCCTGTTATCTTGTGAACCTACCCCCTGTTAGTCATTTTCTATGGGTAGGTTTTCTGTAACCTATCCAGCTATTCAATACCTGTTTATCTGTTCAAAATGTACCTAAATTCATTAGGTACTAACGGAGTACAACGCAGTGATTACAACATCAAACATCACACCAATAGCAGTAAAAAAAGCATCCGCGTTAAAAACAACGGCATCTATCCATCAACCACCAGAAACAGGCTTAATACTTAGCCAGAGCGTAGGCGACGAGAAAACCAACACCCTCGAATTAATCCCCATTAGCAAAACCACGTTTTTACAAGATGTGATTCCTTTTGGTGGCTCGTTTGGGTATGGTGAATCAACGGATGAGCAGTGGTGACAGCCTAAAGCCAGTGACTTGTTGGATTACGATAAGATATTAATTGTCGCTATCCCGCATGGTGGCTGGGTTATGGATTATGCCACAGTGCATTTTTACATCCTCTTTACATCATCCCCCGTTTTTTTTACGACTTTTTTA
>Ga0208116_1000015_pt1 | contig 152414 bp, 142 predicted proteins | sample LakWasMeta9_HOW4_2_FD_183859 | JGI IMG/M metagenome (GOLD analysis project Ga0208116, IMG submission 183859) | Freshwater sediment methanotrophic microbial communities from Lake Washington under simulated oxygen tension - Sediment Metagenome... | ecosystem: Environmental > Aquatic > Freshwater... | reverse complement strand
GGAAAATATGTTTTGCTATATCTAAACCAATTACGCTATTGTTCATGTCGGACTCCTCATTACACCGTTTAAAAATTGCCGGTGCATTTTATACTGCGCCAGGGTGAGTGAGGAGTCCATATCATCAACCCTCTCCAGCAGGAGAGGGAGTTAGATTACTCTGTAACTCATTGCATTTGTAATGCAAAAAAGTTGTGTAGATACTTATGCTCTAACAGAGGGTTTCTGAAAATTACGGTTATCCAAGCTCAAAAGTCGTCACGCCAAACAGCCGGCTTATCGGCAATTCAGGGCTTGGCCCCGCATACATGCGAGCCGTCTCGAACGAAACCGTCATATTGTGCCGATTCACCAAATCCATTGCTGCCGCATTTACTGCCGCTATGTCCAGAAAAACCGGAGCACCTTCCGTAGCATGAAATTTCAAAGCCAGAAAAAGCTGTTCAGCACACTCCGGGCTGTCTGCGAACAGAGGTCCTACCTTAAATCCTGTGCGACAGCTGCGCAAAACCCCATAACCGGCCAGCTTGTTGCCGCGCAGGATACCTAATGCAGTACTTTGCGGCTGATTAATCCAGCACCTCAAAAACTCCCTGCGGTTGTCAGGAAAAAAAGCTTTGTCGTAGGCACAAACATCTTCAAAAGCCAGCGCGGACAACGGCACAATGCCGGAGTCAGCCGGATAATGCCCGCCGCCGATTTCCTGATACCGGACATTGCTATGGGCCAATGCAAATCCCGATTTCCTGTAGTTGTCCTGCTGGGCGACGACACCGTCAAGACCGATGATACGGCCGTTAAGCGCCTCCATCCCGGCATTCCATATCCGGATACCGTAGCCTTTGCCGCGATACTAAGGCTTGACGATGTAAAATCCGAGAAAGCCGAATGAATTGCCGTATTTCACGACTGAAATCGTGGCAATGGGCTCATCGCCAAGCAATCCGACAAGAAAACCGCTTGGATCGGCTGCGTAAAAGCAGTCAGCATCATGCAAACCCGGATTCCATCCTTCTTCGGCAGCCCAAGCAATGGCAATATTAACTTCCTGCCGAGTCATTGTTCTTATGGTGTAGCTGTTTTTTGGCATAATTTTGCGATCCTGGCTATTTACAGAAACACGAGCGCAAAGTCATCGCGAGTGATGACAGTTTAGTCCCAGCCAACAGGCTGATACCCGCGCTCCTGAAGACATCTATTTACGAAATTTTCATAAGCAGGGCTGCGTTCAGGCTCGCTGAATATCCAGCGCAGCAGTCCTGCGGTCGCGCCACTAGCCGCTCCGATCGCCGACCCTGAACCCGCCGCGCCGACTACCGCGCCTCCCACGGCGCCTGATGCTGCGCCGATGGCAGCGCCTCCAACGGTATTAGTTGCTGCACGTCCTGCATCACTGTCGCCGGAGTCGGCACCGGCAGCCTCAGCAAGATTCATGCAACTCTCGATATCGCTATCCGCGGCCTTTGACCCAACCGTGTTGAAATGCTGATTTGGATAAAGTACCGGGCGAGTCGATGCGCAACCTTCCAGTGCCAGAGTAATGATAAGTGCCAAAATAATCTTAAACATGAAAATCTCCTCTATTAGATAACAATTGGGACTGAATGTAACGTTGGGTTACCCTTAGTGATGAAATGATGTTCATGCACAACTTGCCAAAAAATCCATGAAAGGATCCGATAAAAATCATCCCGACCATGTCCCATACCGATAACAGCCTGTCGCAGTGGCCGGGGATTGCCAAACGTAAATCGACTCCGCCAATATCCGCCTTATAGCGTTAAGATTCAAGTCGATAAATGAGTTAGGTGTTCTCATTAAACATTTATTTGCTGCCACGCCAGGTCATAGTGTTCATCGTGCATGAACTTACTCCATCCGTTAGCGGCATTGCGCTAGATCCGCTAAAATAATCGCGAAAGTTGGTTTATCGCCCTGTTCGGGCTTCCGTTTTTCCGTGTCGGCGCAGGTTTTCTGTTACTCTCCACCGTGCTCACACTATACGATGCTGCACATATGGCTTCGGCCGGAAATGCCAGCAACGTTGCTTGCAGCATCTGCCTGCAATACCGTTTCGAAGTACCCAGCGGCTTACCTGAAAGCGAAGAGCATGGCGACAATGAATATTTGTGGCGGCTTGACCTTCACGGCGACATGCCCGGCGTGGACCAGAGCCGCAGCTTTGAAATCCCGTTTATCGGATGCCCTGATCGCGCTATCGGGCATATACAGGTTATTCAATTCGCTGTACGCCAATTCGACGGCCACTCGCTCACCGCCGTGCGCCGCATCCTCGGCATCCAGGTCAGCAACAAGGCCGCCGCCTATCCGCTGATCCGTGCCATAGAAATCAAACATAACGGCAACAGCCAGTCCGGCAATAGCCATTGCATCAACTATCAGGTTATCGCTAAAACGGCATCAGATGACATCGCTTTGGCAGAAGGCTTGGATGCGCATAGCAAGGCGACGCGGGTTGTGGAATATTTTGAGGTGTTAACGGGGAATAGAGGACAAAGTGGACACCTTCACTTGGACGGGGACCAACCCCGTCCTTAAGGTTTTTTGCTCTCCGATGCAATTGCTCGGAAGTAGCATGCCGTGCTAATGAGGAATGTTGAGCTTAGTGAATATGTACTTCACGCGTTTTTGCCATATCGCTTCTGCGCAAAGTATAACGCTCGGTCAGTTCGCTTGGCATCTTCGCTCCATCACTGTTCAGCTGGATAAGAGTCCCTTCATTTTCAATGCGATATTGGTGTATGGCTGCTTCCTTGTTCGGCGTTAAAACAACGGTACGGGTTTCATCATTCCAGCTGTATTTTCCTTTTTCATAATACTCCCTTGAGGAGTCCCTTGCCGGCTGAGTCACCAACAGATAATTGTTATTTTGCTTTAACGACAGTGTTGTTTTAATCCCGTTGCAATCGTTGCAAGGGAGATAGCCGTAAAAAACGCCGCGAAAATCCAGGCTCTTATCGATAGGAGCCACATGGACTGAGTGATCGTTTTCTTGCTGATGGCTTTTTACACGCGCTTTGAGGTAACTTTCTTGAGCTTCAAAGTCCGTTTTTGCCATTGCAGGGTGATAAGCGGAAAACAAAGTGCCGATCAGAATCAAAGCCAGATTTTGTTTTAATTGTTTTTTTAATGTTTGCATATAAGTATCTCTTTTATGTGTAACCTATGTTCAATGCTTGTCGAACAACCTGAACGCTCATGAAAATGCGCAATGCAAGAACCCGACTCTTTTACTATGTATTCAAAACATCCGCCATTCCATCATAAAACCGCCATGACGCCAAGAAATGGATTGGCCTTCAATTGCATAGTGGTTGCCATACTGTTACGCACCTTAACAAAAAGCTTAATCGGACGCACCGCGAAAAGCTGAAAAGGGCCATTATAACCTCGCTCCGGTTGAGCGCAATGCCAGGTTAAGTGGTGATTGCAAGACCCTGAACCTCATTCTCATCCAGGCTGATTGCTTGCAACCATTCTGACATAGCCGGCAAATCAGCCATATCATCGTACCCATCAAACGTAACAACCGCTTCAGTTTTTGTTAAATTTTCGACAGCGTTACGGCGTTATTCCAAGATATTGGTTTGTTTCGCGCAACGCCAATCGGCGGTATTAAAATCGGTTTTCTGCATGGCTTCTTTTTCCATGCAACGCCAATACGATGCCGGTTTTAACTCCTTTTTGCACGAGGCCGTTATAGGAGCTTCCGCAGGCTGCTTTTGCCCTTTAGCTTTTTCATTTTGTTCGAAGAGCTGAGTGGCTCGTAAGCAGATAGTGTAAGCTTCATTTTGCTCGTCGGCTGTGCCAGTACTCTGCCCAGGGTTGGAACCGGACGGCATAGCTTCAGAAGACGGACGTGGCACGTCACCGGGCTCTTGGGCATGAGCGACCATCGGTAAAGCCATAATCAAAATAAATCCCGCAACTAATTTAGACATGGCAGTACTCCTATAAGAATGGGGTTTAAGAAAAACGTTTGCTTAGTACGATCAGGCGTCATCTATATAAGCCCTCCTGTTTCAGGCAGTCTGTACGTTTCCGCACACAGCCTTATGGCATCCGGATTCTGCCCGGATTAACCGGGATAGTGTGGCGCTTGAGCACACAATGATCCAATAACGTTGGGCATAAAAATCCCCGCTTAGAAAAGGTTTCTAAGGCTATGTTCATCACAGCATAGTGTTAACGCACCAAAAAAAAGGACGATAGCAAATTAACCAAGTGGTAAACTTAATCGGTTACGGTTTGACGCATTCAATATTTAAAAGATGATGGTTATATCAGCCATCTTTGCTCTAAAAATGAAGAAACTTAAGAGAACTAGAAAAAAAAAGAACATCAATCAAACGGATTTGTTTGAGCTGCTGGAACAGATGGAGAAGTTGAAAGAGGTCGAATCAGAACTGAACATGACCTCTTCGCTGGGACTGTTGGAATTAAGCACGATCGTAGAAAAACAAGTTGATTGGGTTGATTCGGAGATATTGGTTTAAATATCGGTAGCGGTTGAACGGAAATTCAGCTCCTTGGTTCCCCAGCGGCATCGCCACTTTAGCCTTACCAACTTCAGCCAAGCTACTGGCTAGCTGCATCCGCCCATCAAATCCTTTTCCATACCATCAATGCCGGCACTGATAGCGCTTTGCACTAATTCCGCAACTGAAGCGCTATCTTCCGGCTTTGACTCGAAATCAATTGTCCAGACTACAATACCCAGCTCATCATAAGATGTGAACACTTCGACTGTGCCTTTGTAATAAGTCACAGGAAATGGCAATACCGGGCGAAGATATACCAGTTTCATGTTTTTTGAATCGATTTCTTCAATGGTGTCTTTAATTTCGCCTCCGCCGTTGGCAACGGTCATATAACGAAGCGCGCCGACCCCCTCGCCTTCCACTGTGCACGTTTCAATAAACGGAAACCAGACATCAAGCCTTCCGATTTTACGGATCGCGTCCCAAACCACTTCTGCGGGCACATTCAATTTTTTTGTAATAGCTTGCTTAGTCAGCATCGGTCTCTCCTGAATTATTTTTTACCATTAACTAAAACTTTTGACAGTAGCTTCCCACCTGTACCTATAGGCTGCAAGCACTGGGAAACTTCGTAGCGCACTTTAGCAACAAGCGGGTTACCGGTATTGGAAAAAAGCGACAACCCAAACTGGCACAATCTTAACTAGCCGGACTGAAATGCTCGGGTCGATATAAATTTAACAGTCCGGAAAACTCAATAGTCAGGGAAGCTTCCATTTGCGGATAAATAGAATCGGGCGACATGCCGTAAAGCGCCTGGAAATCATGAATCATATGGCTTTGATCGTAATAACCGGCCGCGTATGCGACATCGGCCCAATTTGATAAGGTCTTACGCTGAAAAGGCGCATTGCGCAAACGCACTATGCGAGCATATTTTTTAGGCGTGGCGCCGATATGGATTAGGAAGCGCCGCTCCAGCGTGCGCTTGGATAAACCTAACGTTTTGGCAAGCTCGGTAATGGGGTAGTTTCCATTGGACAGATCCAGTTCCTTGCAGGCGGTTTGAATCAACAAGTCCTCATTGTGCCGGTTCAACATTGACAGCAAAAACTGCTCGACGCATTGGACGCGCTCGTTGGCATTTTTCTTAACCGCCAATTGGTCTTCGATGGCTTCGATCGAATATTTGGGAAAAATATCCCGACAATCCACCCGTCTTTCAGCGCAGTCACTGACAATGCCGCGACGAAATACGCTTAAACCCCAGGGCGTAAGGCGAGCGGAAACGCCGGATACCTTTCCTCCTAAAGCTCCAAGATCGCTCCGAAAGCTCTGGAACCCGGCCAGTCCGCTGCGCGTGGTGTAAGTTCGGTCTTTATGCGCAGTAGTCAGAAGGTCGGCATATAAAAAGCATAGATAGGTCGCGGTATCCGGCAGAATTGATAGCGCCGTGTTATCGCCTTCGAGCAAATCCTCATAATCCCAAATTGCCGTTACATAAGGTTTCAGCAAGCCGCAGGGTTGGAAAATTCTTAAGCTCATAATGACCGCCTTTTTATAAATAATGACGTAGGGTCCGATTACGCTGCGCTAATTGAACCTACGCGGGTTTGCTTTTATTCACTTGCGGTCGAATTTATATCCGAAAAATCCAGCGGCCCTTCTAGTGAACATCCCCAATCAGAATTATACACGCCACGTTTTACCCAGCGGTGGAAAGTCGAATAGGGCCAATCGCGAGGGCTTCCTACCAAGCCATGTTTTACAGGATTGTAATGGATGTAATCAAAATGCCGTTGGTAGTCTATTTCATCGCGCAAGGTATGTTCTGCATAGTAACGTTGCCAGACACCTCGCCGACGATGGGTGATGCGGGATGACGAGCGCGATTGTTCCGCGCCGCCCAGTGCAAGCCAGGATTGAGTAAAATGTTTTTTAATCGCGCCCCAGCGTTTTGGATAAGCGGCGTCACCGGGCGGTAGCGTCCATATGGCGTGCATGTGGTCATGCAGCATCACCATCGCATCCACCTGAAACGGCGGCCAACGTTGAAAGCAGTCCTGAAAAGCCGCGCGTAATAAATCCCTGGTGAGGTCGTTACCCAAAATCCTTGCCCGCCGTTCAGTCACCACAGTGAAGAAATAAGAGCCGCCAGGAACAAAACACCGCCGGTAATTCGACATGATTCAGCCCACCCAATGTGGTTTATTAGACAAATTCAAATACAGCATAACCGAGATGTAGGGGGTGCATCGCGCCCCATTTACAAATACCAAAATGCCCCGATTATTTTAAACATTCCAGCGGACAAGCCATTTTAGAAATCAAAATTTTCCGTACGATTGGGCTCCGAAATGGGGCGCGATGCGCCCCCTACCCGGCTTATTAGAACATATCCAAATACAGTATTACCCGAGCCAGATGTAGGGGGCGCATCGCGCCCCATTTACAAATACCAAAATGCCCGATTATTTTAAACATTCCAGCGGACAAGCCATTTTAGAAATCAAAATTTTCCGTACGATTGGGCTCCGAAATGGGGCGCGATGCGCCCCCTACCCGGCTACTTGGTTATTTTATTAACCAGACCTGCCAACTCTTTCGCTTCCAGCTTCCTGTCCCCCATCAAAACCCCAATCAACCGATCATCCTCCATTCCCAGTAACTCCACAAACAAATCCCTCTCCCCCTGCCCCGCCAGAAAATACCTCGTTTCCAAGTACCGGTTCAACAAAAAATCCAGCTCCTTAGTCCCGCGCCGGCATTGCCATCTTAATCTGGCCAACTCGTCCATCACCCCAACTTTCTCTTCACCAACAGCTTCTTGGTTTCAGCAATCGCCTTGGCCGGATTCAAACCCTTGGGACAGGTATCGGTGCAGTTCATAATCGTATGGCAACGGTACAATTTAAACGGGTCTTCAAGCTCGTCCAACCGTTCACCGGTGTTTTCGTCGCGGCTGTCGACCAGCCAGCGGTAAGCTTGAAGCAATACCGCAGGACCCAGATAACGCTCGCTGTTCCACCAATAGCTGGGACAACTGGTCGAGCAACAGGCGCACAGGATGCAGTCGTATAAACCATCCAGCTTTTCCCGGTCTTCTCTGCTTTGCAGACGCTCGGAATCCGCAGGCGCTGGAGTTTGAGTTTCTATCCACGGTTTGATCGAGGCATATTGGGCAAAAAAATGGGTCGTGTCGGGCACCAGATCTTTAATAACATCCAAATGCGGCAACGGAAAGATTTTGATGGTGCCGGGATAAGAATCGATGGCTTTGGTGCAGGCCAGAGAGTTTTTGCCGTTAATGTTCATCGCACAGGAACCGCACACGCCTTCGCGGCAGGAACGCCGGAATGTCAAAGTGCTGTCGACTTCGTTTTTGATTTTCAGGATCGCGTCCAGCACCATCGGACCGCAATTGTCCATATCCAGCTCGAACGCATCAACGCGAGGGTTTTCACCAGACTCAGGGTCCCAGCGATACACTTCGAAGCGGCGAACATTGGTTGCTCCGGGAAGCGCTGTAAAAGTTTTGCCTTTGATTAAAACCGAGTTTTTAGGCAGAGTAAATTCAGCCATCAGTACACCCTCTCTTTCGGTGGAATTACGTCGACTTCATCGGTTAATGTGTACATATGTACCGGCCTGTAATCGATTTTAACGTGATCATCTGTTAGCCAGGTCAGGGTATGCTTCAGCCAGTTTTCGTCGTCGCGATTCGGGTAATCTTCCCGGGCATGGCCGCCCCGGCTTTCGGTACGATTGGCTGCCGCATTGATCGCCACGGTGGCTTGGCTGAGCAGGTTGTCCAACTCCAGTGTTTCGACCAGATCGGTATTCCAGATTAAGGATTGATCGGTTACTTTGACATCGGCAAACGTTTTTCTGACTTCGGCCATCTGGTTAATGCCTTCGGACAACGTAGAACCGGTCCTGAACACCGCCGCTTTGGCCTGCATGACTTTTTGCATATCCAGGCGAATATCTGCAGTGCTGCGGCTGCCCTTGGCATTGCGGATTTTATCGAAACGGGCGATAGCTTGGTCGCAAGCATTGCCCGACAACGGTTTTTGTCTTGAACCCGGTTTGATCAGTTCGGCGCAACGGATCGCGGCGGAACGGCCGAACACGACCAGATCGAGCAGCGAATTTGAACCCAGACGATTGGCGCCATGTACGGAAACGCAAGCCGCCTCGCCGATTGCCATCAAGCCCGGCACGACCGCATCGGGATTACCGTCTTTCAAAGTCACGACTTCGGCTTTGTAATTGGTCGGAATGCCGCCCATGTTGTAATGCACGGTCGGCAGCACCGGAATCGGCTGTTTGGTCACATCGACATTGGCAAAAATGCGCGAGGTTTCGGAAATACCCGGCAAACGCTCGTGGATAATCGCCGGATCAAGATGTTCGATATGCAAGTAAATATGGTCTTTCAGCGGCCCGACACCGCGGCCTTCATGGATCTCGATGGTCATCGCGCGGCTGACCACGTCGCGCGACGCCAAATCCTTGGCTGACGGCGCATAGCGTTCCATGAAACGCTCGCCTTCGGAGTTGGTCAGGTAGCCGCCCTCGCCTCTGACGCCTTCGGTAATCAGACAGCCCGCGCCGTAAATGCCGGTCGGGTGGAACTGGATGAATTCCATGTCCTGCAACGCCAAGCCCGCGCGAAGCGCCATCGCGTTGCCGTCGCCGGTCACGGTATGCGCCGAAGTGCAGGAAAAAAACGTGCGTCCGTAGCCGCCGGTTGCCAGCACGGTCATTTGGGATTTGAACAAATGCAACGAGCCGTCATCCAGGCACCAAGCCAGTACGCCGCGGCATTCGCCATCTTGCATAATCAAGTCCAGCACGATGTATTCAACGAAAAACTCGGCTTTGTGCTTTAACGATTGCTGATACAAGGTATGCAAAATCGCGTGGCCGGTCTTGTCGGCTGCCGCGCAAGTGCGTTGCGCCAAGCCGGTGCCGAAATGCGTGGTCATGCCGCCGAACGCGCGCTGATAGATTTTGCCGTCGGCAGTACGCGAAAACGGCACGCCGTAATGCTCCAGTTCGATCACGGCGGGAATGGCTTCGCGGCACATGTATTCGATCGCATCCTGATCGCCTAGCCAGTCGGAGCCTTTAACCGTATCGTACATATGGAAGCGCCAGTCGTCCTCGCCCATGTTGCCTAGCGCCGCACTGATACCGCCTTGCGCGGCGACGGTATGGCTGCGGGTCGGAAAAACTTTGGTGATGCAGGCGGTTTTCAAGCCTTTTTCCGCCATGCCCAAGGTAGCGCGTAGCCCCGCTCCACCGGCGCCGACTACCACCACGTCATAATTATGTTCAATAATTTTATAGTCTGCGGCCATGAATTACCCTATCGATACAATGCGAAACACAGCCAGCAAAGCCGCTATCGCCAAAAACAAGAAAGCCAGATTAACGGCCCAGATTGAAATTATCCTGGGGCCTTCGGCGGCGACATAGTCTTCAATCACCACTTGCAAGCCCAGCGCGGCGTGATAAAAAACGGCGATGATCCAGGCGATGATGCAGATAGTATTAACAGGCGACGTCAGCCAATCGGCCGTTTGCTGATAGGGAGCCGTCAAACTCAAAGCCAGAAATTTGATCAGCCAGAAAGACAGCGGCACCAACGCTACGGCGGTCACGCGCTGCATCCACCAGTGCCCGGTTCCGCTCTTTGCGGAGCCCAAGCCCTTGGCCTTGGCTAAAGGCGTTCTAGAGTCCATAAAGCCCCCACACAAAAGTCATTAACGTCAGCGCTAACGAAATTACCAGCTCAATGATGGCGTACCGGTTCAAGGTATCAGCGTCAAAGCTGCTGCCTGTATCCCAAATCAAATGGCGAACGCCGTGGCACAGGTGAAAAAACAGCGCATAGATAAAACCCCAACCTATCACTTTGAGCAACCAATGACTCATAAGCGTTTGCATGGTGTCGTAGGCGACTCCGCCATCGGCCAGCGCCGAAATAATATAAACGAATAAGATCAATCCGGCTGAAAGCATGACGCCGGTCATCCGGTGAGTAATGGAAATAATGCCGGTCAATGGCAATCTGTAGACTTGTAAATGCGGGGACGTGGGTCTGTTAGTGTTTATCGCCATAGTGTTATCCGGTAGTTATATTTATTCAATAATCTTCCAAATCAAAATTCGATGCAATAACCGTAACGGGAGGAAACTTCGGTTTTCGTTTTAACCTTGTGTGCCGGTTGCAGTAAATTCAGGCTGTAAGATTACAACATTCATCAGTTGAATTATGTTTTACCACATATTGCAACTGACCGTTAAGGTAAAAAACCGGAATTTATAATTGGCGAATTCACCGGGTAAATTTAACAGAATTCGAAAATGAGGAAATATAAATACCAAGATAAGTTTTGTCCTGAACATAAGACTGCCGTGCGCGTCTTAAGGTTTAATGGCGCGCACGGCACGCCCTACAGCGAATGTCTTGTCTCGGAAAACAAAACTTTTATGGACGACTATATAACGCTGAATTAGAGCGTTGTTCATGAAGTCGGCGACAGCTTCGGATCAGCCTCAGCTTTAGCAACAAAAAATTTAGATATTAGTCCGGCTAAACTGTTAGCCGGAGCAAAATAAAAAAAAGAATTGAAGTGACTGTGAAAAATTACTCTTCTTTATTGATTAAAAAATAAACCACCGGAATCACTAACAGTGAAAATAAGGTCGAAGCAAAAATTCCAAAGATAAAGCTCCAGGCCAGACCTGAAAAGATCGGGTCCAGGATAATCACAAACGCACCGAACATCGCCGCCCCGGCAGTTAAAAATATCGGCCGTAAACGAATCGCACCGGCTTCAATCAACGCTTCGGAAAGCGTCACGCCGGCACGGGCACGGATGCGTTCGATAAAATCGATCAAAATAATCGAGTTGCGCACCACGATACCGGCCAGCGCAATCATGCCGATCATCGCGGTGGCGGTGAAATAGATCGGGTTCGGATAGCCGGCAATCGGCGACGCAAACAGATTAAGCACCCAAAAACCCGGCATGATGCCGATCACGGTCAGCGGAATGGCGATCATCATCACCAGCGGCACGCTCAACGATCCGGTTTGCCCGACCAGCAACACATAGATCATCACCAGTGCGGCCGCAAAAGCCAAGCCAAGATCGCGGAACACATCGACGGTGATTTTCCATTCGCCCTCGCCGGCCAATTCGGCGCTATAGCCTTCCGGCAACGGGCGCTCATCCAGCACGTCATTCAGATCGAAAACCGCTTCCACCGGGCTGCGCCCCGCCATTCCGGCAATCACATAATTCACCCGTTGCAGGTTCTTGTGAAAAATCGGCTGGTCTTCGATTTCTATGTTGGCGCTGCCCAGTTCGCTTAGCGGAATCAAATCGCCCTGCCCGGTTTTAACGCGCAACGCCAGTAAATCGGCAACCGACGACCGGAGCGCTCTAGGCAGTTGCAAGGTGATTTCCAGCGGTTGGCGTTCGCTGTCCACATGCACAATGCCGACTCTCTGCCCTGCGGCGGCAATGCGCAGGGTTTCTGCCACTTGTTCGACACTGACGCCGGACAGCGCGGCTTTTTCCCGGTTCAGGTGAAAATGGACTTTGTCATGCTGCGCTTCGGAATAATCATCGACATCCACCACGCCTTCGGTTTTTTCCATATCGGCCCTGATGCGTTTGGAAACAGCGACCAGATCGCCGATACTGGCTTCGGGCGGGCCGTAGATTTCCGCGACCAGATCGGAAAGCACCGGCGGTCCCGGCGGAATTTCCGTAATCTTAAGATTTGCGCCGTATTGCTTGCCGAGCCGTTCTATTTCGGGCCGAATGCGCAACGCGATTTCGTGCGATTGCTGCTCGCGCCGGTCTTTAGCTAATAGATTGATCCTGACTTCACCGACATAACCGCCGCTACGCAAATAATAATGCCGAACCATGCCGTTAAAATCCATCGGCGCGGCTAGGCCGGTATAAGTTTGATAATCGGTGACTTCATTGACGGTAGCCAAATAGCTACCTAGCGCCCGAGCGACTTCATCGGTTTGCTCCAGCGTCGAACCGCGCGGCATATCGATGATGATTTGCAGCTCGTTTTTATTGTCGAACGGCAATAATTTCAGCGGCACGGCACGGGTCACAGCCAGCAAGGTCGAAGCCACAAAGGCGATCAATACAATCAGCAAAAATAATTTGGCGCGTCCCGAAGTCTCCAGCAAAGGCCCCAGCGCGGCGCGATAAGTCCGGTAGATAAAAGTCTGTTTGAGCTCCAGCGGCGTTTCGTCGCTGTGATTGTGATATTCGCTTTGCAGCAACTTGAAACTCGCCCAGGGCGTGACAGTAAACGCGACGATCAGCGACACGACCATCGCGATCGGCACATTAAAAGCCATCGGCGCCATGTACGGCCCCATCATGCCGGTGATAAAAAACATCGGCAGAAACGACACGATTACCGTGAACGTCGCCAGAATAGTCGGCGGCCTGACTTCATCAACCGCCGTCAACAACGCTTGCAGCGGCGATTCTTTACGCAGTTTATAATGCCGGTGAATATTTTCGACATCGACGATCGGGTCATCGACCAGCAGGCCCAATGCCAGGATTAACGCAAACAAGGTAACGCGGTTGATCGTGTAACCGGAGATATAATCCAGCAACAAAGTCAGCGCCAAGGTCATCGGCACGGCAATCGACACAATGAACGATTCTTTCAGCCCCAGCGAAAAAGCCAGCAATACCACGATAATCACGACAGCAAAACTCAAATGCTTAACCAGTTCGTTAACCTTGTGGTTGGCCGTTTCGCCGTAATCGCGGCTGATGCTGATTAACACATCTTCCGGGACCAACGTGCCGTGCAGTTTTTCTGCGGTGGCGATAACGGCTTCGGCAACATCGACAGCATTGCTGCCCTTGCGTTTGGCGACGGCAAGAGTAACCATCTGACGCTCTTGCCCGACTTGCGGCCGGCTGCCGGCGGCTTTGCTGATAGTCGGCATCTCATCAACCGCAGGGCCAAAACCGATACGGGTGTAATGATCGACATCGGCCGGGCCGTCTTCAATCCGCGCGACATCGCGCAGATACACAGGCCGTCCGGCAACGCTCTTAATGACGGTCGCGCCCACTTCTGCCGGTGATTCAAAATGCGGCCCGGCTTCGAGCAGGATTTCATGGTTGCCCCGCTCTATGCTGCCGACTTGCAGGTTGACGTTGGCACTGGACAGCGCCTGGGTAATTTCAAGCAAGGTTATGCCATGCGCGGCCAAGCTGGCCGGATTGGCATAAATCGATACCCGCCGCGGCTCGCCGCCGACAACCCAGCTTTTACCGACATCGCCGACGCTTCTGAGGGAAATAATCAGCTCATCGGCGATACGCCGTAGTGCCATCGAATCGTAATGATCGTTCTGCGCGGAAAGCGTCAGCAACACAATGGGCACGTCATCGATTTCAACCGGCGACACTTTCCAGTGCGTTACGCCCGGCGGAATCAGGTTCTGGTTGGACATCAGCCTGTCCCAAGTCTTGACCAGACTGTCTTCAGAATCCTGACCGACAAAATAACGCACAGTGACAACCGCAGCGCCCGGCCTGGAAATGGAATACACATATTCCACGCCTTCAATCTGTTTGAGCAGAACCTCCAGCGGTGTGGCGACCAGTTTTTCGACTTCTTCGCTGGACGCGCCCGGATATTCGACCAGCACATCCATCACCGGCACCACGATCTGCGGATCTTCTTCACGGGGCGTCAGGATCAGCGCCGCCGCTCCGGCCAGCAGCGAGATAATCAGGAACAGGACCGACAGCTGGGAAGTGGTAAAAACCTCGACAATTCGGGTTGTTAATCCACGCTTGGGGCTTTCATTTTGCAGGCTGTCCATTATTGTGCCTGCTGCGGATGGGTTATAACGGTTTCACCGGCATGCAAGCCGGAAATGACTTCAACTTGATCGCCAAAGCTCTTGCCGGTCCTGATGTGGCGCGTCAATTGTCTCCCTTCCGACAAAACCTTGACAATCTCCAATTGACCGATATGTTGCACAGCGCTGGAAGGAATCAATAAGGCTTCATGCTGGCCGCAGACTTGTTCCAGCCAGCCGAAATAGCCCGGCTGCAAACCATTTATTTCAGGCAGCGCGACTTTAATCAGCTGGGTGCGGGTTTGCGGGTCGACTTCGGGGCTGATCTCGTCAATTTGCGCGCGGGTAGTCAGTCCCAGCGTATCAATGCGCACATTGACCTCCATGCCGATGCTGTAACGTCCTGCGCAGGTGTTCGGCACGTCGGCCTCTAGCCTTAATCCTTGAGGTGTTTGCAAGGTCACTATGGGTACGCCGGGCATCGCCATATCGCCGGTCTCCTTAAGGCGCTTAACAACAATGCCGTCAAAAGGCGCGACTAAATACGTGTCAGACAGATGAGTCCTGATTTCAGTGGCAGCGCTGTTTGCTTGACTCACAGCGGCCTGCGCCTCTTTTGCCCTGGCCACTGCGGCATCAAAGCTTTCCCGGGTTGCCGCCTCTTTGCCGTACAAGCTGCGAGTGCGTTGTTCGTCCGCCAGGGCACGGCTTGCCTGAGCCTTGGCACTGGCAAGCGCGGCGAGGGCCGCATTCTCCTGAGCCTTAACGTCACGTTCGTCGAGCCGGGCAATGGCATCGCCTTTTTTGACTTTATCACCGGCATTGACCTTGATCTCAAGAATCCGTGCGGTCATTTTGGGTGCAATATTGGCAACGGTTCTCGACTTTACCGTGCCGGGCCAAGCAAGAATATCGTCAACCTGTTTTTTCTCGACCACTGCCGTGTTGCCGGGCGGGTTGGAATCGGTAGCCTGCGGGCTCTGTCCGGGCGGCACTTTGCTGACAAAGCTGCCCTGCATATAGAGCAATAATAGGATCAAGGCTAAGACGGCTGCGGAAATAGCGGCGATTTTGTTGAAATTTTTGGGTTCGATTTGAGACATAAGGTTTCCTTTGTCTTAAAAAACAGTTGTCCACGAAAAACACGAAAAATACTAAATAAACCATTCTTATCGTTCCGACACTCCGGCATTCATCGTTATACACCAGTACGTAATCCCGACAGGGATCGAGTAGGATGTAGGCCGGAATAAGTCTGTTCGAGCGATAGCGAGAACCGATGTTTCCGGCATTCGGATGTTCAGAAATGCCGGAAAAGCTTCCGCTCCTGCTCACGCCCCTTACCTACATCCATGTAGGCAACACCCACCCTTGCTGCCGCCGGGCGGGCTTATTCCGGCCTACATCTTTGAAAATTTATTTCCAATCGCCGACTGCTTTTTTCAATGCCGCTTCAGCACTCAGCGCATCGTAATGCGCTGCAATCGTGTTGGCATGGGCCTTGTTTCTAGCGACTTCCGCTTCGATATAACGCGTGACCACAACGGTTTCGGCACGCCGCTGTTCGTTAACCAGTCTTAACGCCTCCTCGGCAGCGGTCACCGATGCTTCGGTAACGCGCATGCGCGCCAATGCTTCTTCCAGATTCAGGAAAGCGACTTTGACTTCCTGTTCGATCGCCAGTTTTGTTTTGCGTTCCGTCTCGCGGGCTTCGGCGGCTTTTCGTTCCGCAGCACTGACTCGGTTTTTGGTTTCCAACCCGGAAAACAAATCCATTTCGACGCTGACTCCGGCGGTGACATTATCCTTGCTGCTGTAAAATCCGGGGTCTCGACTGTTCTGACCGTAACTCACATAAGCATCGGCTTTAGGCAAATAAGCGCCTTGCGCGCTTTTGACCAGGCGCCGGCTGATTTCCACCTGATTGACGGCCGCTTTGACTTCCGGGCGTTGCGTCATGGCAAGCTCAAGTAAATCGTTAAACGAAGTTGCCAACTTGGGTTCGGGCAACATCGACGATGATGACGCGATAATAAATGCTTGATCCGCTGACAGACCCAGCAGCGTAGCGAGACCGGTTTTGGAAACCTCGATAGCGTTAGCGGCCCTGATCTGGGCTTCCTGCGCTTCAGCCAGCTTGACTTCCAGCGATAAAACATCGGATTTAAGCACAGTTCCGGCTTCGTACCTGAGTTTGGTCTGTTTTAGCTCGCTGGCAATTGCTGAAATGGACTCCTGGGCGACTTTATGAGCCTCCTGCGCGGCCAGATAGGCGTAATACGAAGCAGTGACGGCTTCAATCAAGGCATTGCGCACGGTTGAGCGTTCAAACTCCGCCGCACTGATCCCCAGCTCTGCGGCCTTGCTGTTTTGATAATCCTGCCCGCCACGGAACAGGGACAATTTGCCTATGATTTCGGGGCGGAAGTTTTGCCGATAACCGGGATTATTAATGTTATTGATCGAGTCGGAAGTAAAGTCCCTTTGCGCCACAACCATTGAGAAAACTTGAGCGGGATTATTGGAATGGTCATAGCCGACTCTGGCGGTTACCTGCGGATAAAACGCCGATAACGCTACGCCTAACTGCGCCTCAGCCTGGCCGATGCGTTCCGCGGCAATTTGCATATCGGGGTTGTTGGCTAATGCGTGCTCAATAGCCTGATCCAATGTAAAGGCTTGGGCGATTGACTTTAGCGGTACAGCTTTATCGGCAGGGTTTCGAGGGATTGGTTCCGCTATGGCTGCAACGCTTGACAGCAGGAGTATCGGTAACAGACTTAATGCCAGTTTGTTTGTTAGTATCTTAAGCATAATCTTCAGGTACCTGTTAAGAAATTCCCCCTCGTTCCCACGCAGCGCGTGGGAACGAAAGGGAAAATATTGTCGCGTTACGCAATCAGAATGCGGTACCCGATTTAAAACCTAACTTTTTAAGTATGATTGCCAACGGGCAAAATCCTGTAAACGCCGACTGCAACAGATTAGCGCCGACAAAAGCGGTAAACCATAACCACAATTCGGAATGATAATGCGCCAGTAACAAGCTAATCAAAATAAAGCTGCCGGCCACCGCAAAAACTGCGCGATCAATATTCATGTTATTTTCCTTTTAACCGGACTATACCTATTAATTTGAGCATTGATTTTTCATAAAAAGGTTCGCTGATACCTTTACGAATTTTACGCATGAAATATTTCTCGAAACCGATTTTAGCCCAATGCACCCATTTGCCTTCGGCCGACCAGGTGACATTGCGCGGCGGAATTTGCGGTTTGGCCAGAAAAGCCACGCCGGAATCGCCAAAATCGGCCAGACATAAAGCATTCAACGTTGCCTGGTGTGACGGCTCTTTGCCGGCCAGCTCATCGGCAATATTATGCGCGGCGGCGGTCACCATCGATTCGATCATATAGCCGGTTTTTGGCGCGCCAACCGGTACCGGCGTCGCTTCAACGGGTGGGATGGCGATACAAACGCCGACAGAATAAATATTTTTGAAAGTAAGATTGCGCTGATGCTCATCGACCAAAACAAAGCCGCGCGGGTTAACCAGACCCTCAACGTCCACATTACGCACTGCGTCAACGCCGGTAAAAGCCGGCAGCATCATTGAGTGCTTAAACGGCAATTCATGTTTTTTCTTTTCCTTGCCTTCATCGTCGACTTCAGTCACATACATCATGCCGGGTTCGATCTTGTCGACCTTGGCATTGGTTATCCATTTGACGGTTTTGTCGCGCAAGGCGCTTTCCAGCAGGCTTTTAGTATCGCCGACGCCGCCTAAGCCCAAATGACCGATATAAGGTTCCGCGGTAACGAAAGTCATCGGCACTTTGTCGCGAATTTTTCTTTTGCGCAATTCAGTTTCGATAATCATTAAATATTCATAGGCAGGGCCATAGCAGGACGCTCCCTGAACCGCGCCGACAACAATCGGGCCGGGATCTGCCATGAATTTGTCCCAATCCCCGACAGCCGCTTCGGCGTGATCGACATGACAAACTGATGAGGTATAACCGTCAGGCCCTAAGCCGGGAACTTCATCGAAAGCCAAGCGCGGCCCTGTCGCGATAACCAGAAAGTCGTAAGCAACGGCCGAGCCGTCATCCAGCAGCACCTGATTATTAGCGGGGTCGACTTTTGCAGCGGCCTTTTGGATGAATTCGATACCTTTCTTTCTCATCACCGGCGCCAGCTCGATCTTTAAATCCTCAGGTCTGCGCCATTTAGGTGGAACCCAGGGATTTGACGGAACAAAATGAAAAGTAGGCGTATCGGAAATCACAATGACATCATGACTTTTTCCTACCGTTTCCTTCATTTCATAAGCCATGGGTACGCCGCCAATACCTGCGCCTAAAATTACAATTCGAGCCATGATAATCTCCTCATAATAGTTACTACTATGCTTCTTGTCTTTTCAATTAATCCTGATTAATTGAAAAGACCATTAAAGTGAACCGATACCAACACTGAGCAGTAATAAAGTTCCCGTAACCGATCAGACAAAAATACCGAAAGCTTAAAAATAAGTTTGTATATTAGCAAGTGCTGATAGATAAAAACACAATACTCTTTTTGCATCCAAGTGCAAATGTTAGTGTATTCTAAAACTCAGGCAGAGTTGTCTTTTTAAATATAGTGGTTTAAAACGCAAGAGTCATTGACATACATAGTCAGTGTCACTTTCTCAAGTTCCGATCTACAAGATTCCAAATCAAGGGGAATTTATGATTTCAGAGGCTGTGGTTGATCTATCTCGTTGGCAGTTTGCGGCAACTTCTCTTTACCATTTTCTGTTTGTTCCATTGACATTAGGTTTATCGTTTTTACTGGCTATTATGGAGTCGACCTATGTCATGACCGGCAAACAAATTTACAAGGATATGACCCAGTTCTGGGGAAAATTATTCGGCATCAATTTCGCGCTGGGCGTGACGACCGGCCTGGCCATGGAATTCCAATTCGGCATGAACTGGTCATATTTCTCGCATTATGTCGGCGATATTTTCGGCGCGCCGCTTGCCATTGAAGGCTTGATGGCGTTTTTCCTGGAATCGACCTTTGTCGGCCTATTTTTCTTTGGCTGGGATAAATTAAGCAAGGGACAGCACTTAATGGTGACCTGGCTGGTCGCTTTAGGCAGCAACTTATCGGCATTGTGGATTCTGATAGCTAACGGTTGGATGCAATACCCGACTGGAGCTTACTTCAATTACGAAACCATGCGCATGGAACTCTCCAGCTTCGCCGATCTGTTACTTAATCCGGCCGCCCAAGTTAAATTTGTCCATACCGTTGCCGCAGGTTACACCACGGCTTCCGTTTTCGTGCTGGGCATCAGTGCTTACTACATGCTCAAGGGCCGCGATGCGGCCTTTGCGCAACGCTCTTACACCATCGCCGCAGGCTTTGGTCTGGCGGCCATCCTGTCGGTTATTGTGTTGGGCGATGAAAGCGGTTATACCGACGGCGAAGTCCAGGAAACCAAACTGGCCGCTATTGAAGCCGAATGGCACACCGAGCCGCCACCCGCGGCATTTACGGTTATCGGCATTCCGGACCAGGAAGCCATGAAAACGCACTACCGCGTAAAAATTCCCTGGTTATTAGGATTGATCGGCACGCGTTCCATTGATGAGCCGGTTATCGGTTTATCGGAAATTACGGAAAGGAACCGCTTGCGTATCCGTAACGGTATGCAAGCATACGGGCTATTGCAGACCTTAAGAACCGGCAACAAAGATCCCATTGTCCTGGCCGAGTTTGAGCACTATAAACAAGACCTGGGGTTCGGCCTGCTGCTCAAACGCTATACGGAAAACGTAGTCGATGCGACCGACCAGCAAATAGAACTGGCGGCGCAGTATTCGATTCCCCGAGTCGCGCCTTTATTCTGGACATTCCGGATCATGGTTGCTTGCGGCGTTATCATGCTGGTGATCTTTGTTTTTGCGGTTGTCGCCAGCTCAATCCGTAAATGCAGGCAGGACTGGTTATTGCGCGCCAGCCTTTATATGATGCCTTTACCCTGGATCGCCTCAGAACTGGGCTGGTTTGTGGCCGAGTTCGGTCGTCAACCGTGGACTATTGCGGAGATTTTGCCGACCTTTTTAAGCACATCCTCTTTAACCGAACTGGATATCTACCTGAGTCTGTCAGGCTATATCGGTTTATACACGGTATTTTTGATCATCGAAATGTTCTTGATGCTCAAATTCATCAAGTTAGGTCCCAGCAGCCTGCATACAGGCCGTTACCATTTTGAAATCGCCACAGGAGCATCACTATGACTTTCGACTATGAAACCATGCGCTTGATCTGGTGGGCCCTGTTAGGTGTTTTATTGATCGGCTTTGCCATTACCGACGGTTATGATATGGGCGTAGCCATCTTATTGCCCTTTTTGGGCAAAAACGATACCGAACGCCGCATTATTATCGATTCCATAGGCGCGACCTGGGAAGGCCACCAGGTCTGGTTTATAACGGCGGGCGGCGCGTTGTTTGCCGCCTGGCCTGCCGCCTATGCCGTGGCCTTTTCAGGGTTTTATTTTGCGCTGCTGCTGACCCTGTTTGCATTATTCTTGCGACCGATAGGTTTCGATTACCGCAATAAATTGCCCAGCCGGAAATGGCGCAACAACTGGGATATTGCCTTATTTGCCGGGGGCTTTGTGCCGGCGTTAATTTTCGGCGTTGCATTCGGCAATTTACTGCAAGGCGTACCGTTCCACTTGGATAACGATATGCGCGCTTTTTATACCGGCTCATTCTGGGCATTGCTAAACCCTTTCGCATTTGTATCGGGATTACTTAGCTTATCAATGCTGATTATGCACGGAGCCGTCTATTTACAGCTTAAGACAGAGGGCAACATCAATCGGCGTTGCAAGAAAGTGGTCACTGTTGCCGCCGTCATCGCGCTGGTCATTTTTGCTGCGGCCGGCATCTGGATAACTCATATTGACGGTTATCAAATCGCTACTGAAGTTTTTCCTAACGCGCAGTCCAACCCATTGACAAAAATTGTCCATAAAGCGCCAGGCTTATGGCTGGATAATTACGAGAATTATCCTGTGTTGTGGATTATTCCCGCATTGGCTTTTGTTGCCGGCGCGGTGACTATTCTGCTGTCAAAGATTGAACGCCCGGGGCTGGCGTTTATTACCAGCTCATTAGTAGTCACTTCCATCATCTTAACGGCGGGTGTAGCGATGTTTCCTTTCCTGCTGCCGTCAAGCTCAGCTTCAAATAGCTCATTGACCGTGTGGGATGCCAGCTCCAGCCTGAGCACTTTAAAGATCATGTTCTGGGCGGCGGTGATTTTTTTGCCCATTGTTTTCGCTTACACCTCTTGGGTATTTAGAGTTCTGCGCGGCAAGATAACGGCGGAACAAAATCGTCAGACCGATCATACGGCTATTTAGGAGATAACTATGTGGTATTTCACTTGGATACTGGGAGTATTACTGGCCTGCTCATTAGGCATTATCAATGTGCTTCGGCTGGAGGCGCAGGAAACATGGGACAAGGAACATATTCCCCTGGATCCGCTAACCCAGTTGATAACGAAAGAAACAATGCGGGTCCGTTTAAAAGAAAAAATTGAGAACTCCAAACGCAACGGTTTTCCTTTTTCCGTTCTTTTTATCAGCTTAAAGAACTTTAAAGCCAAAAATAATTTATCCGAATTTGAAATGAACGCCGTGTTACGCAACGTAGCCGACTGTTTTCAAGAAGACATCAGACCGGGTGTCGATATTGCCGCGAGAATGGGGGACCAGGATTTTCTTATTGCGCTGCCGGGTTCTCCATTAAAAAAAGCCGAACAGGTCGCGGCTCAGATTAAACATGAAATTACCGCATGTGTTAAAGCGCCCCATCTGGTTGTTGATGTGGGAACAGGGGTTGCGGAATACTCTGCACCCACAGATCCTGATGAACTTTCCGCTACAGCGAATGAAGTGGACGAATTGATCAGAATTGCAGCAGAAAAGAGCAGCGCGTAACCCCGGCGCTTAATTACCGGACGGATTTACAAAAATCCGTCCGGTTTCAGGTTATATCCTAATTGATATTATTCCTATACCGCCAAGCATTACGGATGCCGGAAACGGTCTAATTTATGTTCTATTGACCAGCCTGTTCCCGTAACAGGTCGATCAATTCGGACTTGCTCAGAGGACGGCTGACATAATAGCCCTGAGCCAAATCACAGCCATGGCTGCGCAGGAATTCGAATTGCTCTTTAGTTTCCACACCTTCGGCGACAACTTCAAGACCGAGCTTTTTGCCAAGCGTGATGCTGGCCTCGACGATAGCCGCATCATTAGCATCAAGAGTCAGGTCGCGCACAAAGCTCTGATCGATCTTAATCGCATCCAGCGGAAAACGCTTCAGATAGGACAGCGATGAATAACCGGTGCCAAAATCGTCAATGGCAATGCGAATACCCAGAGCCTGTAATTTCCTAAGGGTGTCGGCTGCCGCGGCCGGATCCTGCATGACGATATTTTCGGTAACTTCCAGTTCCAGCACATCCTGAGGCATGTTTTTCTGTTTCATGATATGGCTGACTTTGCGCAGCAGCTCCGGGTCGTTAAACTGAGAGGCCGAGACATTGACAGAAATGCGCATCCCTTGAAATGCCATTTCTCTATACTCGGTACAGGCCTGACTCAGAATCCATTCCCCAACCGATATAATCAATCCTGATTCTTCCAGCATTGACACAAAGCTGGCCGGCGATACCAAGCCGCGTTGCGGATGCTTCCAACGGATCAGCCCTTCCACTGCGACGATACGGCCGGTGCTAAGCTCCGCCTTAGGTTGGTAATAGACAATAAATTCATTACGTGTTAAGGCCAGCCGCAGGTCGGTTTCCAGTGTTAACAGCTCATGACTGCGAGCATTCATGTCCGGAGCATAGAAACGGTACTGGTTATGGCCCGCTCCGACGGCCCGGTACATGGCTGTGCCGGCATTGCGCAATAGCTCTTCAACATTTGCGCCATCGTGCGGATAGATTGCGATACCGGTACAGAAGGTAATGTAGGCTTCTTGCGCACCTAGCGACATAGGGCGTTCAAAAGCCGCATAAATCTTGCGCAGCACGGCTAATACACTCTCAGAACGCGTCAAATCGCCCGCTATGATCGCAAATTCGTCACCGCCGTGACGCGCAATGGTATCGTTAGGGCGCAAAGCAGTCTGCAACCTGCCGGCAATTTGCTGGAGCAAGGCATCGCCGACCGCATGCCCCATGCTGTCATTGATCCGTTTAAAGTTATCCAAATCCAGAAATAATACCGCAACGAAATTATTGGCATGCCGGGCGCGCTCCATTTCCGAACTCAACCGGTCCATCAGCAGAATCCGGTTCGGCAGGCCGGTCAGAATATCGTGGGTAGCCTGATGCTGTAATTCGGCTTCGAAACGTTTGCGTTCGGAAATATCGCGGGCAATCGTGGACAGGTACTCGACCTCGCCGGCTGCATTGCGATGAACCAGCAGGACTTGCGACACCGGGACTTCTATTTCATCCATACGTCGCAAGGCAGTTTCTCCGGACCAACTGCCTGTGCGATAAGCAATAGGCCACGCCTCACTCTGCAATTGCTGCTTTATGCGTTCGGGAAACAGCTCTGACAAACAAAACTTACTGAGATCCACCGCCGGATCGAGGCCAAGCAAGCGGTAGCCGGCATTATTAAGATAATTCAGGCAACCATCGAGATCAAAAATCGCAACCAAGTCAGTTGTAGCCTCCAGAATGGCAGCTAGCTGGGCACGCGCTTCCTCGGCTTTTACGCGCTCGGTAATATCGCGGCCCGTAGAGACCAGATGGGTGACATGCCCCTGCTCATCCTTTAAAGGCGTGATGACTTTCTCCTCATAAAACAGCTCGCCATTCTTTTTGCGATTGATCAAGGTTCCCCTGAATATATCGCCCTTGGTCACCGTTTCCCAGATACCATGATAAAAAGCCTGATCATGGCGGCCAGATTTTATCAATGAAGGCTTACCGTCTATGGCTTCAGCCCGGCTATAGCCGGTCATTCGCTCGAAGGCCGGATTGACATACTCAATAAAACCCTTGGGATCGGTAATGAGTACGCTGTCGGCCGCCTGCTCCACAACCAAAGACAGTTTGCGCAATCTTTGTTCGGCCTGACGCCGTTCCCGGCGCTGCTGCGCTTCTTCAAGTTCGCGCTCTACAGCCGGCATCAGGCGGGATAGATTGCCTTTCATGACGTAATCCTGGGCGCCGGATTTCATCGCTTTCACGGCGGTATTTTCGCCAATCGTACCTGATACAAAAATGAAAGGAAGATCAAGGTCGTGTTGCCTGACTACTTCAAGGGCTCGCATGCCGCTTAAGTGCGGCATCGTATAATCGGATAGCACAATATCCCAGTGCTGTTGCAATGCTTCGGTTAAAGCTTGTTCCGTATCAACCCGTTGCCACTCAACAGGCCGCCCCCCATCTATCTCCAATTGATCCGCCACTAACAACGTATCATCTTCGGAGTCTTCAACAATCAGAACCCGCAATGGCTGCGTTTCATTTGTCCGCTTCAGCATAACGTCACCCTTTTTTACTGTCCGGACAACAAGGCGGCGGCTCATTGAGCAGTATCCAGTAAAGCCCGAGCTGGCCGGCCGCCCGAACGAATTCGTCGAAGTCGACCGGCTTGCGGACATAGCTGTTCGCGCCCAGCATATAGCCTTTGAGCCGGTCCTCCTCTTCATTCGATGAAGTCAGCAGCACAACAGGCAGCAACTGGGTTTCTTCATTGGCGCGGATCCGGCGCAGCACTTCCAGACCGTCGATCTTGGGCAATTTCAGATCCAGCAGCACAACCAAGGGCAAATCGTGGGGGTCGCGTCCCGCATAAGCGCCCGTGCCAAACAGGTAATCCAGTGCCTCGGCACCGTTGCGCGCCACCACTATGGTATTGTTGATTTTAATTTTCTCAAAGGCATGTAGGGTAAGCTCCTCATCATCAGGGTTGTCTTCTACCAAAAGAATAACTTTATTTTTCATAAATTCTCCCGAGCTTCCAGCGTAAAATAAAAGGTCGTTCCCTGTTCGACCTTACTTTCGGCCCAAATCCGTCCGCCATGCTTATGAATAATCCGTTGTGCGGTTGCCAGTCCGATGCCGGTGCCGGGAAACTCCTCGGTGCCGTGCAGGCGCTGGAAAGCGCCGAACAGTTTTTCGGCATAAGCCATATCGAAGCCGGCTCCGTTGTCTCGCACGAAATAAACCGGCTCATCGTTCTGCATTTGCATGCCGAATTCGATCCGCGCGTCAGCCCGCTTACTGGTGAACTTCCAGGCATTGCCCAGCAGATTGTCCAGCACGATATGCAGTAACCGGCCGTCACCCCAGACAATCAAGCCCGGTTGAATTGTGCACTGTACGGCGCGGATTGGCTCCAGCTTGCGCAAATCATCAATCACCTCAGCTGCAATCGCGCTCAGATCGATGTCTTCTCGCTTCAGCTCGGAGCGGGTGATGCGTGACAATTTAAGCAGATCATCGATCAGTAGCGCCATGCGCTGGGCGGCGGCGCGTATCCGTTTCAGTCGATCCCGCCCCGTATCATCCAGCCGGTCGGCGTATTCATCAAGCAGGATGCGGCTGAAACCGTCCACAGCGCGCAACGGCGCGCGTAAGTCATGAGAGACCGAATAGCTGAAGGCTTCGAGCTCATGGTTGACCGATTCGAGAACCATGGCTCGGTCGCGCAACGCGGTATTCAATTGCTGGATGCGGCGCTCTATTTCTTTGCGTTCAGTGATGTCTTCGATGATGCCGTCAAAATAAGTATTGCCTGCGCTGTCTTTTTTTATGACGGCTGTAATAGACGCAAAAAACTCTCGCCCTTTTAGAGTAACTAGCGGTACCTCTTCGTTATCGATATATCCCTTCTGCCTAACTTTATGTACAAACTCCCGCCAGCAGCCCTGATCCCGGCACAATTCATTGATAGGATGTGTCTGTAGCTGCTCGGCGGACTCTGCTTCGAACATTGCGACGATGGCTGGATTAACTTCCAGGAAACATCCGGTCGAAGTTGGCGAGTGACGATAAACACCAACCCGCAGATTGTTAACCAGCTCTTGATACTTGGCTTGCGCCTCGCGTTGCATCTGTTCAGCTCGCTTACGGACCGTAATATCCCGGATGATACTGATTATGAACAGATCCTGCCCTATCTTCAGCGGGCTCAGGTTGATCTCTAAAGGAAACTCGCTGCCGTCCTTGCGACGACCGCTCAGATCGAGACCTACTCCCATCGGGCGGACTTGCGGGTTTTCGGTATAAGTCTGCCGATACTTCTGATGGCCCGTACGAAAACGCTCGGGCATCAACAATTCGACCGGCTGATTAAGCAACTCGTCGCGGGTATAACCGAACCAAAGTTCGGCCAGCGCATTGACCAAGACAATACCTCCTTTTTCATTGACGATGATAATGGCGTCGGGCGCAGATTCGAGCAGCCCCCGAAATCGAGCCTCGCTGGCGCGGAGTTCTTCTTCTGCATGTTTGCGTATCGAAATATCTCGAATGATGCTGGTCACGAGTTTTTCTTTTTTCGTTTCCAGCGGACTCAGGTTAAGCTCCACAGGAAATTCGCTGCCATCCTTGCGGCGGCCATACAAATCCCGGCCGACTCCCATCGCACGACTAACCGGATTTTCTATGTAAGCCTGACGATAATCTGGATGATGGGCACGAAAACGCTCGGGCACCAACAATTCGATCGGCTGATTGAGCAGCTCGTCGCGGGCATAACCGAACCACTTTTCGGCCTGCGCATTGACCAACACGATGCGCCCTTCTCCATTGACGATGATAATGGCATCGGGCGCCGACTCCACCAAATTGCGAAACCGCGCTTCACTGTCACTCACTTCATCTTCTACCTGTTGCCGCCGTGTACGGTAGTGAGCAATGAACCAGCTGACTACGCCCGACAGCAGGGATAACGCGATGAAGGCAAGCAGCCTGGCTTGCAGCACATTTTGGGTAAGGAGTTTTTCGGCCGGCACGCGGGCCACTAATAGCCAGCGTTCATCGCCGCTAACAACGTCTTCGAGGATGTCTCCGAACAGGGTTTTCGGCAGAATTTCGTCATAAGTGAATAAATCGCCATTAGCCATGAACTGCTGCCGCTCGGGATGCTCGATAATAGAGGCCCAGGCTTCGGCATAGTCGTTGGCGAAGCGCTTATCCTTGCGGTCCGGGTACATAAAACCCCATTCCTTTTCAGGACCAGCGCCGGTCAGCCAGTAACCTTCGTTATTAAGCAGCCATAAGCTGCCGATGCTCTGCTGGGAAATTGCCCGAAACTGTTCAATCAGCCGCTGCCCCCAGTAATTAAGGAGGATAATGCCGCGTTTTTGTCCGTTTTTATCAAACACCGGCGTAGCGAACCGGATCACAGGCTTGATCGGCTGCTCGATCTTGTCTTGCTCAATGGCAAGATCGAATGGAGAAATATAAACACTGTCCCTATCCAGGGCCAACGTTTGCTCCACAAAATAGACCTGGGATTTATCCTGCAACTCCCTTTCCGGCACAATGACCGGCAGTCCTTGGGCTCGATCGACACGGACCCTTTCCTGTCCTTTCTCATCCAGAAACACGATGCCATCATAGCGCTTCCGGTATTTAACAAAAGTAACCCAATCAGCGTTTAAATTGGCTTTATTTACTGAGGATTCCTGATCGAGCCAGTTATACAGCGCCGGCTTGTCTCTTAGATAAAACAGGTCGTCATGCAATTCCTGCAATTCTTCGACGATAAACTGACTGCCCGCTTTTATAGTTTGTCGCTGTTCATCGCGTATGTAGGCGAGCATTGATTTTTCTTGGGTTTTATAAACGCTCCACAACGCGATGGCCAAGGCCAGCGTTAACAAAGCCCATATGAGAATGAACTGGCGGATTATCGGCCAATGTTGCTGATCCTTATTTGAGCTAAAAAACTTGCCATTCATAGTGATAGCCACCATTTCATTTTATCGTTTTTAACATCATGCAAATCAGTGCAAGCGTTTTTGAATAGCTACGTACAACTTATCCCTTATTAACCTCTATTGCAAATCTTAGGAGCCTCATTGGATAAATAATGCACTCTATTTATTTGCTTTTACGCATCCTCTTAAACTGCATCTTATGTAAACTTCCCTGCTCCATACTGTAGACAACATCGACCAGTCCCAACCCGGCCTCGCGGTGCGTCACCATCACCACGGTTTTATCAATCGCAAAATCCGCCAGCGCTATGAACACATCCCGCTCCGTATCGCTGTCCAAGCCTTCGGTGGGTTCATCCAGAATCAATACCGGCGCATTTTTTAGATAAAGCCGCGCCAAGGCAATACGCCGAGCCTCGCCTCCCGAAACTTTAACGCCGCTTTCGCCGACCCAGGTTTCAAGGCCTTCCGGCAAATAACCGATAAAATTTTCCAGCCCTGCGGCTTTAACCGCTGCATTCAGTTCCGCGAGCGATGCGTCCGGTTTGGCAATTAACAGGTTTTCCTTAATCGTGGCGGCGAACAATTGGCTGCGCTGCGACAATACGCCAAAACGGCTCATCAGTTCATCGGCATTAAATTGCCTAATGTCTTGCCCGGCCATTAAAACACTGCCCTGTTCAGGATCGTAGTAGCGCATCAGCAGTTGCAACAAGGTGGTCTTGCCCGAACCGCTGGGGCCGACGATGGCGACTTTACCGCCCTGCGGAATAGTCAGGCTGATATTTTTCAGCACCCGCTCCTGCTGATCCGAGTAACGAAAACTTACCCCGTTTAACTGTAAATCATAGCGGTCAGGCAATGCCAATGGCTGATTGGGCGGAGTAATGGTCGGCGGCATTTCGGTAATTTGCCTGATGCGCCGGGCGGCCTTTTGGGTTTTCCCCATCATTTGCAGAGCTTGCGGTAACGGCGTCACCAATTCAAAAACCGCAATTACGCAAAAAACAACTAAGGCGGAATCCGCTCCCGATAACAGACCGTCTTTAAAGGCAATCGCCGCAAGCATCAACGCCATCAACATGGTTATCTGCGACAGCAATAAGGTGAAGGCCGAAGAAATCGCCGACAAGCGGTTGTTCCGGCGTTGGATATTGATCATCAAGTCGGAAAACTGCACCAAAAAATCGCTGAATCGCCCGTAAGCCCGGTTGGCGATTAATTCCGCCAAGCCTTGAATCATATCGAGTTGCCGAATCCTGAAATTAGCCGCCAATACCACGATCTCTTTCGCCCCGGCGCTACCCAGGCGGTTAAAAATCCACGGCACCCAAACCGAAGCAATCGCCAACATCAGCCCGGTAGTTAAACTGATGACCGGCGCAAAAAAAGCCAAAAAGACGCTAACCGCGGTTACGCCAAGCGCCGCGACAACGGCAGGAGCCAGCAATCGCAAATACAGTGCGTCCAAGGCATCGATATCGGCCGTCATGCGGGATAATAAATCGCCGCTGCGCATCATCGACAAACGTCCCGGAACCAGCGGAATCAGCTGTCGGAAAAACCAGCTGCGTATGCCCGCCAATACCCGAAAAGTCGCTTCATGCGTTACGATGCGCTCGCCGTAGCGGCCTAATGTACGGGTGATCGCCAACGTGCGTATTTGTGCGGCCGGCAGCATAAAATTGAAGACCAGCGTATTGCCGTCAATAGCAATTAATCCTGCTATAGCCGAAGCGCTGATAAACCAGCCGGAAAGCGTCAACAAGGCGATAGACGCCAATGCGGTCAGCAATGCCAAAACAATCCCGCCCGCTAACCAGGCGCTATGAGGCTTGAACAGTTTCAGGAAGAACCATAAATCTTTCATGCGACGACCCGTCCTTGCTGCAACGCTATTCGCCTGTCCATTCGAGAAATCACTTCCGGGTCATGGCTGGCGATAATCAGGGTTTTATCGGCAAACAACCGGTCGATCACATCCAGCAGCAGCGTTTTGTTGGCGGCATCAAGGTTGGCGGTAGGCTCGTCCAGCAGCACAATATCGGCATTTTTCAAAAATGCCCTAGCCAGCGCAATTCTTTGCACTTGTCCGCCTGACAAGCCATAGCCCCGCTCGCCAATCTGGGTCAATAAACCTTCCGGCAATTGCGCGCTGAATTCAGTGACGCCGGCCGACTGAGCCGCATCGGCAATGCTTTGTTCAGCCGCGTCCGGGTCGGCCAGCGCGATATTGTCTTGGATGCTGCCATGGAAGATGTAGGCGTTCTGCCCGACCCAGGCAATGGTTTTTGCGGCGCATTCACGGTTGACGGCTTGGCCGCTAAGCAATACCCGGCCTTCGCTTGGAGCTTCAAAGCCCAACAGCAGATTCAACAGCGTTGTCTTTCCTGCGCCTGATTCACCGACCAAAGCGACTTTTTCACCGGTTGCAATGTGCAGGTTGATGTCTGTTAAGACCTGACGCTTGTCATACCATTTGCTGACATTGTTAAATTCGATCAGGCTGGTTTTGTTACCGTTGACATCACCTTCCGGGTTACCAAGCTGGAGCTTGGGAACTCGCGTAACCGCATCGGCATCCTGTTCCAGTATCGTCAAGATAGCATCGGTCGCACCCAATGCCGCGGCCCTATCATGATAATTGATCGCCAATTGCCTGAGCGGCATGAAAAACTCGGGCGCCAGCAGCAACACGAACAGCGCTTCACTCAAACTGATGTTTTCAGCCGGGCCAAAATGCACCAGTCCTAACAAACCCAGCCCGACATACACGGCCACCAGGGCAACCGCGACCGCGCTGAAAAACTCCAGGACTGCCGACGACAGGAATGCAATACGCAATACCGCCATGGTTTTCTCCCGAAAATCATCGGCGATCTTGTTGATATTATTGAGCTCTTGTGTCGCTTGGCCGAACAGTTTCAGCGTTGTCAGTCCTTGCAATCGATCCAGAAAATAGCCGCTCATTCTCGCCATCGCCAAAAATTGGCTGCGATTTGCGGAGGCGGCGCCCATGCCGACTAAAGCCATGAAAACAGGCACCAACGGCCCGGTCACCAAAAAGATCAAGCCGACCACCCAGTTAACCGGCATGACTACAATAATCATGATGATCGGCAGCACGCCGACGATCATTTGCTGGGGCAAATAACGCGAAAAATAATTTTCCAGCGCATCCACCTGTTCCAAAGTTACGGCTGCCAGTTCGCCGCTTTGGCGTTGCTTGATTGCAGCGGGCCCCAACACGAAAAACTTATCGAACAACTGCTCTCGAACCGATGTTCGGATTTGCGCTCCGGCTTCAAAGCCCCAGGTCTGGTGCCAATATACACAGGCGCTACGCAGCATGAAAACGGCAGCCACCGCTATGAACTGGGTCATCAAAGACGTCCACGGCAGTTTATCGATAATGACAGCTTGCAGGATAAAAGCGAGCAATGCCGATTGAACAATCACGCCCAAGCCGTTGGTAATGCCAGCCATAGCGGCAAACAAAACGGGTCTGCGAACCGTTTTGCTTTGCTCTTTTAGCCAAGCGGCACAAGCTTTCTCTCTGGCCTTGCTTTTATCGAAATAGGCTTGGTTGTCTGTTTTTGTTAGCTGCACTGATATTTTTGCCATTTGTTTTAATAAGGGCAAGCATACCACACAGGCTTTGCCGAAAGCCTTTGCCTCACTGATACCGCATTGCCAAAATTGTCGACAATGTTCAGACTTAATTTATTCAGCGCGTTATATAATATTAATATTGTCTCTTTAAGAGCGCTAACCGACTTCGCTAGAAGTCTTATCTCAATCAACCTAAAAAGATTCCTATGAAAAAGAAATTATTAACGCTAGGTATAAGCTCAATTTTATTGACCGCTTGTGTCACTGACCCTAACACCGGACAATCCAGCCTCAGCAAGACAGCCATGGGCGGCGGATTAGGCGCAGCGGTCGGCGCAGGCGCGGGCACCCTGTTTGGCGGCAACGATCTTCAGAATGCCGGATGGGGCGCTTTAGCCGGCGGCGCGCTTGGAGCAGCGGTGGGCGCGTATATGGATAACCAGCAAGAAGACATGCAGCAATCCTTGCAAGGCACCGGTATTGAAGTGCAAAGAACCTCGGAAAACACGCTTAACCTGACCATGCCGAGCAACGTTACTTTTGGGTTTGATTCGGCAGATTTAACGCCGCAAGCCCAAGGCGCCTTGGATTCAGTTGCGAAAGTATTAAATCAATATCCGGATTCGACGATCAACGTCACCGGGCATACCGATGATAAGGGCTCAGACAGTTATAATCAGGTGTTATCCGAACGACGTGCAGCCAGCGTTGCAAGTTATTTATCCCAACATGGCGTAAATTTTTCCCGTCTGACCCAGAAAGGCATGGGCGAGAAAATGCCGAAAGTGCCTAATGTGAGTGAGGACAATCGCGGACAGAATCGGCGGGTAGAGTTGGCTATTGTCGCCAATAATAATGCGGGAGCGCAGCAAGGTAACCCACAACAACAGGGTTATCCGCAACAGCAGGGTTATCCGCAACAGCAGGGTTATCCTCAACAACAAGGCTACCCACAACAACAAGGCTACCCACAACAACAAGGCTATCCACAACAACAAGGCTATCCGCAACAACAAGGTTACCCTCAACAAGGCTATCCGCAACAGCAGGGCTACCCTCAACAGCAGAGCTATCCACAACAAGGTTATCCTCAGCAGCAATATCAACAACAGCAATACTATTACCCACAATAACACCATGAGCTTAAACCGCCCCGTTGTGCTTTCATTTTCCGGTCATGACCCCAGCGGAGGCGCTGGGGTTCAGGCCGACGTTGAAGCTTTGGTCAGTCATCGTTGCCATGCCGCCAGCGTTATCACCGCCTTAACGGAGCAGGACACCCGGAATGTGAAAAAACTCATTCCGCAAAGCCCGGAAGCCATCATCAGCCAAGCCGACACCTTGTTGAGCGACCTGCCGGTCAAGGCTTTTAAAATCGGCTTGATCGGCCATCATGAAACCGCAGCCGCGATTCATGAGATACTGAAACGACACCCGCATATTCCGGTAGTGTTGGACCCGGTACTGGCGGCGGGAGGCGGCGCCGAGCTGTCGAACGACCGGCTTATCGCCACTATGATTGATTTGCTACTGCCCTGCACTACCGTGCTTACGCCGAATAGTGAAGAAGCGCGAAAGCTTGCCGGATTGACCGACCTTAACGACTGTGGCTTAGCATTGCTGGAAAAAGGCTGCGACTATGTTCTGATCACCGGCAGCCATGAAGACACGCCTTCGGTCGGCAATCAGCTGTTCCATGACCGGCGCAGTTGGGAAACCTATACTTGGGACAGGTTGCCGTTCAGCTACCACGGCTCAGGCTGCACGCTGGCAGCCGGCATTGCGGCATTAATCGCGCATGGACTGGAGCCGTTGCAGGCGGTCACGGAAGCCCAGGAATATACCTGGAATTCATTAGCTGCCGCCTACCAACCGGGCCAAGGCCAGCATATCCCCAATCGATTTTTCTGGATGGACGAAGAGTGATTAAGTTTCCAACCACCGGACTGTACGCGATCACCCAGACCGCGAACAAATCGCCCGACACCATTATTAACGAAGTTGCCGCGGCCATTAAAGGCGGTGCAGCCGTTGTGCAATACCGGGACAAAAACCCGGTTGACGCGGCATTCCTTGCCCGTGAGCTGGTTAAAATCTGCCATCGGCATAATGTGCCGTTATTGATCAATGACGATATCGAACTTGCGGCGCTGGTCGGCGCAGACGGCGTTCATCTCGGCAGAGAAGACGGGGCTGTTACCCAGGCGAGAAGGCAACTGGGCAGCGAAGCCATTATCGGCGTGTCCTGTTATAACTTTGTCGAACTGGCCGTAACCGCTGAGGCAGAAGGCGCAACTTATGCGGCGTTCGGACGGTTTTTCCCGTCCTCGTCAAAACCGCTGGCGGCGCCCGCCCAGATAGAAACATTACGGCAGGCAAAACTCGCCCTGACTATTCCCATTGTCGCGATAGGCGGCATTCTTCCTGATAATGGGGGGCAATTGCTTGCGGCAGGGGCTGATTTATTGGCAGTCATCGGCGGTATATTCGACGATCAGCCGGAACAATCGGCTCGGGCTTATCAAGCGCTGTTCAGTCGCTAAATGCTTTAAACCAGCCTGAATAAAATGCAGGCATTACCATACCGGCTAAAAATATATCCAGCCCTGGAGTCTTTGGCAAAACACAGGCTCCAGCATTTTCAAGCCCCCCTACTCACTTCTATGTTACAAAGCGGCAATACGGCCATAGCGCTAACTGGATGTGTTCCTTAAACGCCATGAAAATACCCGCCCTTAGAGCCTTGCCGTGTTGGTAACATTACCGGCAAGACTTGTTGCGGCAATCTTTGATAGATCGCTACCGGGTTTCCATCCAGCGCTCTAAGAGCCTGATTTAATGCCGTCCGGTCAAGTTCAGGCAGGCTCCGCGCCGCATCGGTTCCCGATCGGTTTGCGGCATACACACCATCCCTGGCGATATTGGCTTTTTGAATGAGCTTCAACGCCGTATCCAATCTCTGCTCCAGCGTTGTTTCCTCGCCCTCCAGATCGGGATGCGCTTCAATGTACAGCGTGTTGTCCAGCCATCCGACCTTGATCGGTTGTTTGACCATGTACACCGGCGTTCCTACCGGCACCGAGTTATACAAAGCCTCAATATCTTCAGGATACATGCGCACGCAACCGTGAGTTATCTGCATGCCGATACCGTAAATTTTGTCGATATCGGTGCCGTGGATCAGATAGCCTCCGGGTACGGCCAGATGCAGCATGTAAGCGCCCAAAGGATTATGGGGACCCGGCGGTACCACGGTCGGCAACGGATCGCCATTCGCCGCGTGCTCTCGTCTGATCGATTCCGGCGGATGCCATGCCGGATCTTTAACTTTCCGCACAATGGTGGTTTTGCCCAGAGGCGTTTTCCAGTCTTGCCGGCCGATGCCGTGAGCAAAAGACATGACCCGCGGCGCAACGCCTTTTTGGGCGGGCGGATAATAATACATCCGGTATTCGGCGATATTTAAGGTAATGCCTTCGTGCGGCGTATCCGGCAAAATGCGTCTGTTCGCTAAGTGGACAATCTCGTCTTTCTTGACTTGCCAGCGGTCAAGGTTCGGATTCAAGCGCACGATTTCGGTTTGTCCCAAAAGAAAACGTCTTGCCACATCCGGCAAAGTCTCGTTTTGCTCCGCACGCGTTAAAGGCACATCGTCTTGAAATTGAGTGATAACGCTATCGTTGCTGTTTTCCGGCAAAGTATAAGTCGTGGCATTAGCCGTACCGCCGATAGCGGACAATAAAATGGAACAAGCAAACAGTGAGCGAACTTTCATTATGGTAATTTTCCAAGGTTTATTAACAAATAGCGGGCAATCTTTAAGCAATCAACAGAGCCATTCCCCAGACGATAAAAACGACGCCGACCCCATTGCAAATGTGCTTTGCTTGCAGAGGCAAGGTTTTCTCCAATACGACCAACAGGGTTATCAAAGCCATTCCCAGCAGGTTCATTACGCCCACGGCGAACATGATCAGCATTTGCGCCCAGCAACAACCTATACAGTATGCGCCATGTTTTAAGCCCATTTTGAAAGCGCCGGCTGCCCCGTCCTGCCATTCATTTAACAAAAAGCCCATCGGGGTTTTGCAATGCATCAAGCAGGCATTTTTGATCGTCGTAAACTGATAAAAGCCCGCTAAAAACAAAATACCGGCTGCCGAAATTAAATTCTGGCTATTCATCATCGGCGACAACCAAGCCAAGCCATGCATTTGCCATTGCAGTAATGTCAATACAGTGCTGAATAACAACCAAATCCCCAAATAGCCCGAAGAGAACAGGCCGGTCAATTGATAAAGCGCTTTACTTTGCTGCCGACACACGCGGGCAAATGCCAGAATCATCGGGATGGCGGAAGGCAACATCATTGCCGCCATCATCATCGCCCACATAAAATAAACCAGCGCAAAGTCGATAAAACCCCATGCCAAGGGCTCTGAAGGCGGCATCCACATAGTCGACATCGGCTGAGAGGTCATTTGCTTATGTTGATAAAACAGATAGCTCCAGGCGGCAAAAACGCATGCCAGCACCATCGCCAAAATTGAAGTCTGAGTTTTAAACCAGTTCATTACGGCTGATAAACAAATGCCGAGAAATAACCGTTACGCCCGGAAAACTGCCAGTCTTTATCATAGTCCTGATACTGGTAGTCTTTTGATCTGGCGACAATTGCGGGATGGCTCGTTACCACGCACAAAGGGGGATTATTGACGGTCGCCTGTCCGCCGGTGATACCCTGAATACTTTCGATATCGGCTTGGGCTATGCCGGGAATAATCACGCGCCGACTGTCGCCCTGTTCCTGATAGTCGATTTTGACTTTTTTCACGCCCAACACTTCCTTGACAAAGCTCATTAAAATAGCGGGGTGTCCGCCTTGTTGGCCGCTAAAGATTTCCACAATCGCATCCAATTGCTTGTCGCCGGCGCGCTCATCGACATATAAGGCCGCTTGCCAATTGCCGTCCTTCATGTGTCCCGGCGAGTAACAGGCCATCGCAACATTCAAATCGTCCAGCGACTGATCATCCAGATGTCCCTGGTCAATATGCCACGCCACCAACAGCTTACAATCACCTTGGGTCGGCGGTTGCAGCCATACGCAAGGGCAAGCGGTTTCACAATTACAGGTTTCAAAATAGCTGCCTTGCAAGATCCAGTTTTTGGTTTTCAACATATCACACCTCCTAAAACGGCTCTTTAAACGGTCTCAAATCCAGCTCATGAGTCCATGCGCTGGGATGTTGTTTGTGAATGGCCCAGTAAGTTTCAGCGATTGCATCCAGTTGTAACAAACCATCCTTGCCTTTGGCCTTAACATAATCCGGGAACTGGCTCTTTGCCCTATCACCATCAATCACGCCGTCAATGATAGTATGAACCACATGAATGCCTTGCGGCGAAAATTCCCTTGCCATGCCTTGCGCCAATGCCCTTAAACCGGCTTTGGCCGCAGCAAATCCGGTAAACGGCGGTTTGGCTCTGAGTGACGCTGTCGCCCCGGTAAAAAACAGCGTTCCTTGATGCCTGTCTTTCATGGCATTGACGGCTTCCTTGCCGAAAAAAAAGGCGCCAAGGCAGTTTTGCCGCCACAGCGCGGTAAAGGTTTCCGCATCCGTTTCCAACAAAGGCGATGGGATATTGCTGTCAACGTTATAGGCGGCAATATCAATGCGATGACGATCCAGCCGCGCCACTTTAAACAAGTGCTCTACATCACGCTCAACAGTGGCATCGGCGAGCACCGCGCTGACTGAGCCGCCTTTTTGCCGAATGTCGTCGGCAACCAGTTGAAGCTTGTCCTCACTTCGACCCGCTATATAAACGTGTAAACCTTTTGCTGCAAAATATTTGGCGAGTGTAGCGCCCAGACCCTGTCCTGGACCAACCCCGATAATAACGGCTGAACATTTTTTCTCCATCGTTAATTTCCTAAATTGAGCATCATTGAAGAAGGGCTAAAGGCTAAAGGCTAAAGGCTAAAGGCTAAAGGCTAAAGGCTAAAGGCTAAAGGCTAAAGGCTAAAGGCTAAAGGATAAAGGCTAAAGGCTAAAGGCTAAAGGCTAAAGGCTAAAGGCTAAAGGCTAAAGGCTAAAAATTGCAGCGCTCCTTAAATCCAAATGCAAGCTTTTTTCGCCTTTCGTCTTTCTTAACCCTTTCTACCGAATATCAGCGAAAAGTTATTCGCAGGCATATTGATCTGCTCTTTTAACTCCAGGCCATGATTCGCCGCCGCCTTTTTCAGATCGGCCACATCTTTTAAACCCCACTCTGAAACCCCAGCCGAGCTTAATGTTTCATGGAACGCCTTATTGGAATCGGTGGTAAAGGCACCTTCCACCTGAAACGGTCCGTAAATCAGCAAAATACCCTCATCATCCAGTAAATTTTCAGCACATTTCATCATGCCGTCAGCAATGGAGATAGGCGCTACCTGAAAAATATTGATGCAAAAAATTGCCGAAAATGAATGTGGCTTGCCGGCGTTAAACCAGGTGTCGGGATTGGTTAAATCCAGATGAACGGGATCGGCTATATTATCGTTCTTGTGGTCGACCGACAGTTTCTTGATGTTGTCAAAAACCTCTTCATCCTTATCGGAAGGCTGAAAATGCAAGTGCTCAAAATGCGGCGCAAAAAAATTGATATGCATGCCGCTGCCGCTGGCGAGCTCCAGCACATTGGCAGGATCTTTGGGCAGCTTTTCTTTTAAAACGCCTAATAGCGGTTCGCGGTTGCGGTTTCCGGCCCAAGCGACATATTCACTTAAAGGATGCGGATCTAAAGGTGGTTTATTTTGGCTCATTATTAACTCCTCGTTATTATTGGTTAAAATTCAATTACAGCAAGTGTTGTGCCAGCAATTAACAATATTTTTCTCATTAAAATACAACCACTTGAATTTTCGCTTTACCCGATTAAGGAAGCCGTGCTTCAATGAGTGAAAATTTACTTCACAGATCGCCATGACCAACAACTCTCTTTCCGATTTATCGCCTGTTTTTTTCCTGCAAACTTTTATCCTCGAGTTAATGCACGCCAGCGAACAACAGGGTCAAAAGCATTGCGAGCAATTGATTGAACATATCGCCAAGACTGCCGGGTGTTTTTTTGAAGAAACTTACCGGGAAGCCGCCCATAACAGCGAGTTGCTCGACAAGGAAAGCTACACCGAGCTGATTCTAGGACTCAAGAACAATATCGGCGGTAAATTTTCACTGGTTTCAAGCAACCCCGATTGCATTACCGTTACCAATACCAGCTGTCCTTTTGGCGACCGGGTCACCAATTTTCCTGAATTGTGCAGGATGACGTCCAGCGTCTTCGGCGGCATTGCCGCCAGGAATTTCGGTTACGCCAAAGTGGAAATCAAGCAAAGCATTGCCCGCCACGACGGCAAATGCGAAGTTTGCGTATACACCAACCCGAACGCGGCAAAAAACCATCCGGGTATGGAATACACCGACACCACGCCCGTTAAGGAAATGCAGGATATTAACGAGCTGCACTCGCGCATCGAACAGAGCATGCAGCAGATTTGGCGGCAACAAAGCAAACAACCGGCAAAAAAACACCAGCCCCCGGCGATTATTGCCAAATCACCGGCTATGCAGAAAATCCTGCAATCCATCGAAGTGATTGCTCCGACGCTGGCAACCGTGCTGATTCAAGGTCAAACCGGTGTCGGCAAAGAATTGATTGCGCGCGCCATCCATGCAATGAGCGACCGATGCAGCAAACCGTTTATTCCGATCAACTGCGGCGCAATTCCCGAAAGCCTGATCGAAAGCGCGTTGTTCGGACATGAAAAAGGCGCATTCACCGGCGCCATCGAAGTGCATCAAGGCTATTTTGAACGGGCCGAAGGCGGCACCCTGTTTCTGGATGAAGTCGATACGCTCTCCCCTGCCGCACAAACCCGGCTGCTTCGCGTGCTGCAGGAAGGCGAACTGGAACGGGTCGGCGGCAAGCAAACCCTGTCGGTCGACTTGAGAATCATCTCCGCAACCAACAACAACCTGGAACAACTGGTTAGCCAAGAGCTGTTCCGTAACGACCTGTATTACCGCATCAACGTGGTCCGCTTAAGCATCCCGCCGCTGGCCGAGCGCCCGGAAGACTTGCCTTACCTGGTGCAATTGATCGTGCAGCGCCTGAGCAAGAAATACAACAAAGCGATTGAATCGGTCAGTCGTGAAGTCATGCAGAAAATCCGGGCTTACCCGTGGCCGGGCAACGTCCGCGAACTGGAAAACATCCTTGAACGCAGCATTTTATTTGCGACCGGCAAAGAAATGACCGAGCTGGATTTGCCGCTGGAGGGCAAAGCAAAGAACGTGGAATGGAAAGACATCAAGGAACAGGCAGTGACCAAGGCCGAACAAGCGTTCCTTGAAAGCGCCCTGAAACAGCATCAGGGCGATGTAAAGAAAGTGGCGGAAGAGATGGATATTACATCGCGCGCCGTCTACAGCAAGCTGAAAAAGTATAGGATTAATCTGGCGGATTATCGTAGAGTTTAACCGGTTAGGTTTGCATGACCACAATAATCTAAGTTCTCACAGCCGTAGGGCGTGCCATGCGCGCCTTCCCCGATACTTGAAAATCTTACACTCCCTTTGGCGCGCACGGCACGCCCTACCCCGATTTCGATATGACTATTCAGACCTCGTAGAAACGTTAATAACCGCATTGCCCCCCGTTCTGCTCTCGCCGTTAGCGCTAGTTCCCAAGCAGGAGCTTGGGAACCAGCGTATCTCTTAACTTAATGGCAGTGACCGGCTACGAGAGAAGACGCTCTTTGGTATCTCTGTCATAAATCACCACGCCCACGCGGTCGATATGCTCAATTAAATCGACATTGCCGAGTTGCGCGTATTGCGACAAATCCACTGTATAAGGCAACAACAAGTCATCAATCTGGTCTTCTATTTGCATTAGCTCCGCGAATTCAAGCACATCGCCTTTGATGGTCAAGTCTATGTCGGAGCCTGGACGATAGTTGCCTTTGGCGCGTGAACCGTAAACCACAACCGAACTAATAGCTTTATGCTGTAAAAACACACGGGTAAGTTTATCCAGCGTGGTTTGCGATAAGCCCAGTTCTGCCACTATCGCTGTTTTCATGGCAGATATTTTTGCATTTCCATTTGCAGAAGTTCAAACAGCGGAAAATAATCGTTTATTATCGCAACAACCAGTTGTTCAACGATCTGCTCATCATAGGTATACGAAGACACATTCCTGCTCTGAATCATTGCCATCCATTGCTCGCCATCAGCTATTAATTCAACCTTAAAAGCTTCGCGGGTAGCGTCTTTGGAGCCCTTAATAGACTGGTTACCCTGATCTTCCAAATAATCTTTCAGGACATTCCAAGCCAATTCATGGGTAAACTCAAAAGCCTGAATAACGCCTTGTTTCTCCAGTAAAGACAATGGACGTTGCTTGCTAAGCTCAACGGCATTTTTAAGCTGCACCAAGGCTTTTTTAAAGTTAGCAAAGCGTTGCTACCAACGAATATCAAGGGTATTCATAAACAAAATCCTCAATTATTCAGCGCATGCTCACTATGATATAAAAACTGAAGTAAACCATGGGATGACCCATGGTTTACAGTAACCGCAGTTTTATTCAAAAAAACCGTACAAATACATCACCTCATCCTCGCCTTCCAATATGAACTTTACGTCATCCCCGGAAGTCTCGACATCGAGAGGATAAGGTTCGCCTTCATCCTCAAAATAATCGGATTTTATATAAAACTCGTCATCGCCTTCTTTTATCAGTTCGATCGAGTAAATATCCTGGTCTTCGTTCTGATCGATATTCCTCAAACTAAAACTGACGCTGTTGCCGTCGGGGGCAATGACGGGGCTTTGCTCGGTTTGCTCATATTCCCAGGCCATACCGTCATTATCCGTGAACACATAGGTCATGGAAAAATGCTTGAGGCGATTAAAATCGACTGTCATTACATCACCCCCAACATGTTATCCAGCGCTTTTTTGGCATTCTTCGCTATGTCCTCCGGCACTGAGATCCGGTTAACCACATGCCCCGCCGCCAAATTGTCCAGCACCCAGGCCAGATGTTGCGGGTCGGTTCTGAACATTGTTGAGCACATGCATAATGTCGGCGACATGAAATGCACGTTTTTGCCTTGGGCTTTGCATTCTTCGTGCAAGCGGTTGACCAGGTTGAGTTCGGTCGCTACCAGCCAGCGGGTGTTGGGCTCGGCTTCGCGCACCGTTTTTAAAATATACTCGGTGGAACCGATGTAATCCGATTTTTGGCAGACTTCAAACGCGGCTTCCGGATGCGAGATGACTTTGGTTTCCGGGAAACGTTGAAGAAACTGATCAATGTGTTCAGGCTTAAACACCTGATGCACGGAACAATAGCCGTTCCAAAGAATGATCCTGGCATTGCGGATTTGCTCCTCGGTCAGGCCGCCCATCGGCTTGGTGAAATCCCAGGTAACCATCTCGTCCAGCGGAATGCCCATCCGGTAACCGGTATTGCGTCCCAGATGCTGGTCGGGAAAAAACAACACTTTCTGTTTTCTGGCAAAACTCCATTCCAGTATTTTTTGCGCATTGGACGAGGTGCAGACGATACCGTCATGCTGGCCGCAAAAAGATTTTAAATCGGCAGCCGAGTTGATGTAAGTCACCGGGCTAACTTCCGCCTCTACATCGATCACTTGCGCCAATTCATCCCAGCACTTTTGCACCTTGATCAGATTGGCCATGTCGGCCATCGAACAGCCTGCCGCCATATCGGGCAGAATGGCGATCTGGTCGGGACGGGACAGGATATCGGCGACTTCGGCCATAAAATGCACGCCGCAGAACACGATGTATTCGGCATCGGACTTGGCCGCATCTCGGGACAATTTTAACGAATCGCCAGTGAAATCGGCATGCTTGAACACTTCATCGCGCTGATAATGATGTCCGAGCACCACGCAACGGCTGCCAAGCTTGGCTTTTGCGGCGCTAATCCGGGCATCGCATTCTTCATCGCTGAGTAAGGCGTAATCTTGAATGGGAAATGGGGTATTGGTCATAAATGGTACTCCTCTAGGGAGAAGGTTTTGGGGGATTTTACGTAACTGCTCATTAATAACAGGTCAATCCATAAAAGAAAAAAGCATATCACCACGAAGAACACGAAGTTTTATTTCTTCGTGTTCTTCGTGTCTTCGTGGTGAATAAAAGGCTTTTAATCCTTAGCTTTTTCTTTTCCTGCGGGCTTAATCAAGCGAATGCCCAGTTCCTTCAATTGCTCATCGGTGACTACCGCCGGTGCACTGACTAAAGGACAAGCCGCTGACTGAGTTTTAGGGAAGGCGATTACGTCGCGAATTGATGTTGATCCCGTCATCAGCATGACCAAACGGTCAAGGCCGAAGGCAAGGCCGCCATGCGGAGGCGCACCGTATTTCAATGCATCCAGCAGGAAGCCGAATTTTTCCCTGGCTTCGTCTTCGCCGATGCCTAAAATTTCAAGCACGGTTTGCTGCATGGCGCTGCGATTGATACGGATCGAGCCGCCGCCGACTTCGGTACCGTTCAATACCAAGTCGTAAGCGCGCGATAATGCTGCGCCGGGATTGGCGATCAGTTCCTCGACCGAACAGCTTGGTGCGGTGAACGGGTGATGAATGGCGTTGTAGCGGTTGGTTTTTTCGTCCCACTCGAACATCGGGAAGTCAACCACCCAAACCGGTTTCCACTCGCCTTCCAGCAGGTTCAGGTCATGGCCCAACTTGACCCGCAATGCGCCCATCGCTTCATTGACAATGCCGGCTTTGTCCGCACCGAAGAAGATCAAATCGCCGTTTTGTGCGCCGGTTTTGGCCAGCACGCTATCCCAAACTTCGGCAGGAGCAAATTTAACGATAGGCGATTGCAAGCCGTCGACGCCGGCAGCCAAGTCGTTGACCTTGATGTAAGCCAGGCCTCTTGCGCCGTAAATGCTGACGTACTTGGTCAAGGCATCGATGTCTTTGCGGCTTAATTCTCCGCCATTCGGTACGCGCATCGCAACGACGCGGCCTTTCGGGTCATTGGCCGGTGCCGAGAAGACTTGGAAATCGACATCTTTCATATCCTCGGCAATGTCGACCAATTCCAGCGGAATCCGCAAATCGGGACGGTCGATGCCGTAGCGCGATATGGCTTCCTGGTGGGTCATGCACGGAAATTTATCGCCCAGGTTCACGCCGATCACTTTGATAAACAACTGACGGATCATTTCCTCCATCACATGCATGATTTCGTGTTCATCCATGAACGAAGTTTCGATATCGAGCTGGGTAAATTCGGGCTGACGGTCGGCGCGCAAGTCTTCATCGCGGAAACAACGCACGACTTGGTAATAGCGATCCATGCCCGCCACCATCAAGATTTGTTTGTATAATTGCGGCGATTGCGGCAGTGCGAAAAACGAGTTTTCGTGAGTACGGCTCGGCACGATGTAATCGCGCGCGCCTTCGGGAGTCGCTTTGGTTAAGTAAGGTGTTTCAATCTCGAAGAATTCGTGGTCATCCAGGAAGTTTCTCAATACCCGTGTCACATCACGGCGCACTTTCATCTTTTCTTGCATTTCGGTACGGCGCAAGTCGATATAACGGTAGCGCAAACGCAGTTCCTCGTTGACTTCGATTTCGCTTTCAACCGGGAACGGCGGGGTTTCCGATTCATTCAGCACGACGATGTTTTTAGCCAGTATCTCGATCGCGCCGGAATGCATGTTGGCGTTAACGGTACCTGCGGGACGTTCGCGAACCAGGCCGGTAATTTGTAATACATATTCACTGCGGACGCTTTCAGCAATAGCGAAAGTTTCAGCTACGTCGGGATCAACCACGACTTGAACCAATCCGGCACGGTCTCTCAGATCGATAAAAATAACGCCGCCGTGGTCTCTGCGTCTATGCACCCAACCGCAGATTGAAACAGTTTCGCCTAGCTGTTGTGTGTTTAATTCTCCGCACTTGTGAGTACGCATAAATTTTCCTGTTAATTTGATGAAGATGAAAGGCGAAAGGCTCAAGGCGAAGTTTGCCTTTCGCCTTTTGCCTTTCGCCTGCTTTATTTATTAATGGCTTTTAGTGCAACCGCCGTCTGGGCAGCTGCCGGAAGATGATGCGGAGGTCGAGCAACCCGCCTCGCCGGCTACATTTTTCTTTGCGCCGCTCTTGAAATCAGTTTCGTACCAGCCGCTGCCTTTTAATCTGAATCCGGCCGCAGAAATCTTTTTCATTAGCTCCGGCTTGCTACAGGCCGGACAGATAACTAGGGGTTCGGCGCTGAGTTTTTGTAAAGCTTCATGCTCATGACCGCATGATTGACATTGGTACTCGTAAATTGGCATTAACCACTCCGATAACAAAAATAAAAGCAACAATAAGTGCTGTGTTTAGTTTTTCAAGGCACTTACTATAAAATAACCGCCTATTTTACAGAATTTAACTTCAATAATGAAAACATTAACCATCACAAGGCCGGATGACCTGCATTTACATGTCAGAAACGGCGCGGTTTTACACACTGTTCTGCCGCATACCGCCCGGCAATTTGCCCGCGCCATCATCATGCCCAATCTCAAACCGCCGGTTACGACGGTGACTCAGGCCTTGGCTTATCGGGAAGAAATTCTGGCCGCGGTTCCTGAAGGTCTCGATTTTACGCCGCTGATGACGCTTTACCTGACCGGTTCGACGACGGTTGATGAAATCAAAAAAGCCGCCGAGTGCGAACATATCCATGCCTTTAAACTGTATCCCGCAGGCGCCACCACTAATTCCGATTCCGGCGTTGCCAATATCAAGGCGATTTACCCGTTATTGGCCGCAATGGAACAATATGATCTCCCGTTGCTGATTCATGGTGAAGTCACCGATGACGCCTGCGATATTTTCGACCGGGAACGGGTGTTTATCGATACCTATCTGACTGACGTGGTCAAAAACTTCCCCGGCTTGCGCATCGTCGTCGAACACGTGACTACGACCGAAGCGGTGCAGTTTGTACAGGATGCCGGAGCCAATATTGCCGCAACCATCACTCCTCAGCATTTGCTGTTTAACCGCAACGCGATTCTGGCTGGCGGGATCAGGCCGCACCATTATTGCCTACCGATTATCAAACGCGAATCGCACCGCCTGGCATTGGTCGAGGCCGCGACCAGCGGCAATCCGAAGTTCTTTCTGGGCACGGACAGCGCGCCGCATTTAACTTCACTAAAGGAAACCGCCTGCGGCTGCGCAGGCTGTTACAGCGCTCATGCAGCTTTGGAACTCTACGCGGAAGCATTTGAACGGGCAGATGCATTGGACAAACTGGAAGGCTTCGCCAGTTTTTACGGCGCCGATTTTTATCGACTGCCCAGAAACTCAGGCACAGTCACACTGGAAAAAACCGTCTGGAAAGTGCCGTCCGCGTATGGTGAAAATGATTTATCGATCACACCGCTGAAGGCAAACGAAGAGTTGTGTTGGAAGTTGGCGAAGGGCTAAAGGCAGAAGACCAAGGGTGGAGGCTTAAAATAACAGCATATCTTGCGCCTTTCGCCCTTTGCCTGATTTTTAATAAGGCCTAACCGGCGCCAAATTATTCTGATTAAACTCCTCTTCATCAATCTCCAGCAAGTCCGAATCTTCCGGCATATTGCCATCATTAATCAGATATTCGCGCTGCTGAAAATAAGCGCTTTTAAAAAACGCATACCGGTCTACAGCCGCTTCCGATGCAACTTTTTCATTAGCTAAATTGTCCGCACGCAGGTCAACTCCATTAAACACAAACAGTCCTCCAGCAACACCAGTACCAATAAAATAAGTAATCGGATTCATTGCCCCATCGCCGATCAGCCCCCCCACGCCTCGAGGAGAACTTGGCCCGAAAAACGGCAGTACCAGATAAGGCCCGGAAGGCACCCCCCAAACTCCCAGTGTTTGGTCAAAATCCTCATTATGTTTGGGCAAATCCATCGTCGCCGCAACATCAATAAAACCGGCAACACCGGCAATAGTATTAACGATAAAGCGCGACCCATCCATACCGGTCTGCTCTATCTTAAACTGTAACAGATCATTGATGGTTACACCGACGTCGTTAATGTTGCTAAAGAAGTTACTTACGCCAAGATCAACAAATGACGGGGTAATCCACTGATAACCTTTGGCGATAGGCTTCATCGCATAATCATCGAACTTATCGTTAAATATCTGAACGTCTCTGTTCCAGCCTTCCCATGGATCTTGTGGGTCTTTCGCAGTCGTTGCACACGCTTCCAATATACCCAATAAAACAAGACATCCGAGTTGAGTTATCAATTTTTCAGGTTGCATTATATCCACTCCTCAGCGCTATTATTTTTCATAATGGGTCAATTTTCGCGTAACATACCATAAATTATCACATTTTCTCCTCATCATTTCGACACCTCTTGGCATAACTCAAAAAATGGATACACCTGTAATTCCCCTAGACAAACGTTTCCGGGGCTATCTCCCGGTAGTCATCGACATTGAAACAGCCGGTTTTAATCCCAAAAAAAATGCCTTACTGGAAATTGCTGCCGTGATTGTCGAACTTAACAGCAACAGCGAACTGGAAATTACCGAGCGTTATACAACACACGTCATTCCGTTTAAAAATGCCGAATTGGACGAAGCCGCCCTCAAGTTTAATAAAATCGACCCGTACCATCCGTTCCGCATGGCTATTGATGAGAAAGAAGCGTTGCACATGATCTTTAAACCGATAAAAGAGGCCGCCAAGCGCAACAACTGCACCCGGGCAATTCTGGTCGGTCATAATCCTGCTTTTGACATCGGCTTCTTAAATGCAGCCATTCAAAGAACTCAAATAAAGCGCAGTCCTTTTCATCCGTTCAGCACTTTCGATACCGCGACATTGGGAGGATTGGTCTATCAACAAACCGTGCTGGCAAAAATGGCCCAAGCGGCAGGACTGGACTGGGATAATGAAAAAGCGCACTCGGCACTCTATGACGCGGAAAAGACAGCGGAACTGTTTTGTATGATAGTCAACCGCTGGAAACAACTGGAATCACGCGAGAACGGATAACAAAACCGATGCATGGATGACACGAGTGTCATCCATGCATCATCAATTACGCTTCTATCGCGTCAACCGCAGCTAGCATCTTTGCCAGTTCACCTTTCTGGTATAAGTCGGTAATGATATCGCAACCGCCGATTAGTTCACCGCCGATATACAACTGGGGGTAAGTCGGCCAGTTTGAATATTCTTTAAGTGCCTCGCGAAGTTCAGGATCATCAAAAATATTAACGTGCTTAAATTTGGCATTACAAGCCCTCAATATTTGCACTACCTGACCGGAAAAGCCACATTGAGGAAAATCCGGTGACCCTTTCATGTATAAAACAACCTGATTATTTTCAATCTGGTCTTTAATTCTTTCTATAACGTTCATGCTGATAATCACCTAATAAATAAAATCCCAGTAATTTTATATACTTTATGGGGATTAAAAAAGGAAATCTTGCAATCCGGCTCTCAGGCCGTTATTTGCTGTAATTGACTACTTGGCCGTTTTGATTCGGAACCGGCATGAGGACAAGCAAAAAATCTTGTTCTTTAATATTTCAATGCGGCTTGGTGGCAGGGAGAAAAAGTATTATAGAAATAAAAAACACTCCTGCTCATATCAATTAATTACTCAGAATCAGTCATGGTCTGCGCTTCTATAACTATATGTCTCATGCTTAGCTTAGCCGTTCAATTCGTTTTAGGCTTACTGTATGCCAATGCCGGAGAATGGCTGATACATAGCAACAGGTGTTGATTGACAGCATCATTACTCGAGCCCATGCCTGTACGGCAGGGGCAGCCGGAAGTAGGGCTGAAGCGTTGGGTCGATCCAAAGGCGGTTTCACTACCAAAATCCACGCCATTACCGATGATTTGGGCAATCCGTTGGATTTTATCTTGACTGGCGGACAGGCTGAGGCCATGTTGCAGCTTACCCCGACTGGAGCGGCCGCGTTACTGAGAGACAAGGGCTATGACAGTGATGCGTTTATCCAAGCCATCCAGGACAGGGAGATGCAAGCGCTTATTCCTCCTCGAAACAACCGGCTTGCACCGTGTGACTGTGGCTGGTTTGTCTATAAAGAACGCCACCTGATTGAGTATTTCTTCGGTAAAATTAAACATGATCGGTGAGTCTTTTCACGTTTTAAAAAACGGGCCAGAAATTACATGGGCTTTATCCGTTTTGTTTCAGCGCTCATTTGGTTGAGATAAAATGTCAACAGAGCCTAGCCAATCCTACATCCGGCAATATGATGCAGGAAAGTGAAGCCATGCATTTCAGCCAATAATTGTGACCCATGATTAATTAATCCGGACAGGCCGAATTCGGGGTTACAATGGTAACCATGAATACTAATCTGACTCCTTTTTCAGCTCTAACTCCCGATATCATTTTAAACGCGCTCGACAATATCGGCCTTCATAGCGATGGTCGACTGCTGGCGCTCAATAGTTATGAAAACCGTGTCTACCAAGTCGGCATGGCGGACGCTTCTCTCATTGTCACCAAGTTTTACCGGCCTGAACGCTGGACAGATGCCGCTATTCTTGAAGAACACGCGTTCGTTCAGGAATTGTTCGAGTCTGAAATTCCGGTCGTACCGGCAATGCCATTCGGCGATAACCAGACCTTAATCCACGCCGACGGTTTCCGATTTTCGGTATTTCCAAGACAAGGCGGACGTGTGCCTGAGCTTGAAGGCCGCGAAAAACTGGAATGGATGGGGCGGTTTATCGCTCGCATTCATGCTATTGGCGCTTTAAGACCTTTCAAGGAGCGCCCGACCCTTAAAATCGCCAATTTTGGCGATGAACCCAGAGCTTACCTGTTGGCGAATCATTTTATCCCTGCCGATCTTACCGAAGCCTACCGTAGCGTAACTGAGCATGCGCTGGGTAGCGTGAGGCGCTGCTTTGAACGAGCAGGCAAGGTGAAAACCATACGCCTGCATGGGGACTGCTATCCCGGCAATATTCTCTGGACCGATGACGGTCCGCATTTTGTCGATTTCGACGATAGTCGGATGGGGCCGGCGATACAGGATTTATGGATGTTGTTGTCTGGGGATCGTGCTGAAATGACGGTACAGTTAAGCCACTTGCTGGCCGGTTACCGGACGTTTTACGACTTCGATACCCGTGAGTTGCATCTGATAGAAGCCTTGCGCACTTTACGTCTGATTCATTATTCTGCCTGGATCGCACGGCGCTGGGATGATCCGGCGTTTCCTCTGGCCTTTCCGTGGTTTGATACACCGCGTTACTGGCAGGATAGAATTATTGAACTACGCGAACAAATCGCATTAATGGATGAAGGACCGCTTGAGCTGGCTTAACCACGCAGCCTTTGTTGCATAAGCATGGTTTTCACCGGGTTGAATGTTTTCCTATGGACAGCTAAAAAGCCGAATCGCTCGATTTCGGCCAGATGCTGCTTGGTTCCGTAACCCTTATGCAAATGAAAAGAAAAGTCCGGATATTGTTCGCAATAACCACTGACCAGCTTATCCCGCTCGACTTTGGCCAATATCGAGGCCGCGCTGATAGCCTGCACTTTACTGTCCCCTTTTACGATAGCCTGAGCAGGCATGGACAATTTAGGGAGACAGTTACCGTCCACTAAAACTTCATCAGGCTGAACATTTAACCCTTTGACCGCTCTTTGCATTGCCAATAGCGTTGCTTGAAGAATATTGAGCTCATCAATCTCCTCAACACTGGCCTCAGCAATTGACCAGCTTAAAGCGGCTTCTTTGATGGTGATATAAAGACTGTCCCGTTTGCTTTCGCTAAGAACTTTAGAATCGGCTAAGCCGGCTATCGGCCGCAGAGGATCAAGAATAACCGCTGCTGCGAACACCGGGCCAGCAAGAGGTCCGCGCCCTGCCTCGTCAACTCCGGCAACAAAAAGACCTTGAGAGACTTTTATTAAAAATTCATCCATAACTATTTCCCATCCCGAGACAGTTTAAACACCGTTACTAGCCAAGACGGATTTTTAGCGTAATATGCCGCGATTTACATTACGCAGAAAGCTAACCATATCGGACAATTCTTTACTGTCACCGGCCAGGTCTTCCATTTGATCAATGGCATCTTCCAAACGCAGGTTGGTCTTGTAAATTATCTTGTAAGCTTTTCTGATTAACCTGATATCTTCAGGAGAAATGCCGTTGCGTTCCATGCCGACTGAATTGATGCCGTGCGGTCTGGTAGGCTTGCCGCCGACCATCACAAAGGGAGGAATATCCTGGGTAATGGCACTGCCCATTGCTGCAAAGCTGTACTGGCCTATCTGGGTAAACTGATGCACCAAGGTAAATCCGCCCAAAATCGCATGACTGTGTAAATGCACATGCCCGGCCAATGAGGCTCCGTTGGCCATAATGACATGATTGCCAATGATGCAATCATGCGCGACATGGGTATATGCCATAAACAGGTTGTCGCTGCCTATTTTAGTAACGCTTTTATCCTGCTTAGTACCTCGATGCATTGAGGTATACTCGCGTATTGTATTTCTGTCACCAATTTCAAGCCGGGTTATTTCAGACGCATATTTTTTGTCTTGCGGATCTTCACCGATGGACGTAAATTGATAGATGCGGTTCTGTTTACCTATCGTAGTCGGTCCCTTAATAACAACATGCGAGCCTATGACTGTGCCGGCGCCGATTTTTACGTCGGGTCCTATTACGGTAAAAGGGCCAACCGATACGTCATCAGCCAACTCCGCATTACTGTCGATTATTGCTGTTGGGTCAATCAAATCAATTTACCACGGCTGCACAACGGATTTCGGCACTTGCGACGAACTCGCCGTCAACTTCTGCACAGCATTCAAAGGCCCAGATATTACGCTTGCTTTTAACGAACTTTGCTTCGAGCATCAATTGATCACCGGGTACCACAGGCCTTTTAAATTTGGCTTTATCAATACCGGTCAAATAATAAATCATTCCGGCTAACTCATCCCCTGCCGTTTCCGATGCCAACAATCCCGTAGTTTGAGCCAGAGCTTCCAAAATCAGCACGCCCGGCATGATAGGTTTTTGTGGAAAATGTCCTTGGAAAAACGGTTCATTATAAGTAACGTTTTTCACTCCTAGTAATCTAACGCCAGGTTCACATTCAATAACCTTATCAACCAGTAAAAAAGGGTAACGATGCGGCAAAAATTGTTGGATTTGTAAAATATCTAGTTTAACGGACATATTTGAGGAGAGTTCTCTAAAAGTTGATGGCTATGCGATTAAATAAAAACCCGTAAAATTTATTCAGGCATAGTTGACAACTTTTGTTGAACTTGGCTCGTTACGTCAATTTTTTCACTGGCATAGATAACACCATCAGTCAGTAACAAGTCAAAATTTTGAGCCTTGGCTATTTCCCGAATAGCTTCAACGATACGGCGCTGTAATTTGCCTAACTCTTCATTACGACGCGCATTAAAATCTTCGCTGAACTCCTGTTGGGCTCTTTTTGCATCTCTTTTTTTGTTCAGAATGTCTTTTTCCATATTGGCTTTGGCTGACTCACCCATCACGGCGCCATCACGGGCCAGTTTTTCGTCCATGCTTTGAATTTCTTTTTGCTGAGCGACTAATTGCTTGTCGCGCGGCGAAAACTCTTGTTCCAGACGTTTTTTGGCTTTTTCCGCCTGAGGTGCTTTTTCCAGAACGGCTGGTATATTGACAAAGCCAATTTTTAAATCAGCGTAGCTCACATTAGCTGCAAGCAACAATCCTAGGAATAAAGCAATTTTCGTTTTCATTGTTAAACAGATCTCTGGTGAAATTAAAATTAATACTTATAAAAATACGCTATTTTGTTAAATTATAAGGGATACACTTGTTAAACAAAAACAACTTCTTCTAGAAATTTTGCCCGAAGTTGAACTGGAACATCTGTTTTTGATCCCCTGTAATAGTGCCGTCTGCCGCCGTAGTTAAAGGCTCGGCATTTAACGGCAATGCGGCACTAACGGATAAAGCGCCGAACGGGGACAACCATTCACCCGAAACCCCAGCAGAATATTTCATATTATCCGTTTTAAAGCCATTGTTGATTGCTCCGGCATCAAAAAAAGTGCCTAACCTGACTGATTTCGTCTCCGGCATAAAAGGCACCGGAAAAAACATTTCAGCATTACCGATAATTTTGCTGGAGCCGCCAAGCGGATTGCCAAACGGAGTATCTCTTGGACCAACGGTATTATTTTTATAACCGCGTATAGATCCGGTCCCGCCTCCGAAATAATTTTCAAAGAACGGCAGGCCGCCCGTGCTTCCATAACCGTCACCATAACCTACTTCACCCTGCAGCCTGAACGTAAAGTCTTTAGCTACCGGAAAATAAAGTTGATGTTTATAACCAATTTTATAATATTCCAAATCACTCCCGGGAACTGTCGCCAACGCTGAAAACCGCTGTTGCTGCCCCTTATTCGGGAAGATTGCCCTGTTAAGCGTATCGTGACTCCAGCCCATTGCCGGCGCCAGAGTTAAAAAACTATCGCCTTGTTCTCTAATAAAATTCTGGATTTCATTGGATGTAAAGTCAGTCTTAGTCAATTCGGTATGCTTCACGTCGACATCAAAACGCAAGTTGTCGAACTCATTCAACGGGATACCGAAATTGACTCCCGCATTCGCTACATTGGTTGAATAATTGGCAATATTAATTTGCCCTGCATCTCGCTTGGTATAGCCCAAGTTATAACCCTGGCTTACACCGTCCACGGTGAAATAGGGATTAAAAAAACCAAACTGATAACTGGTCAAATAATCGCTATTATTGAAAGCAATATTGACCCGTTTTCCCGAACCAAAGACGTTGTCTTGGGCAACATTGGCATTCAACACTATCCCCTGGGTTTGAGAAAACCCCACACCAGCCGATAAATTGCCGGAAGGCTTTTCAACCACCGAATAATTAACATCGATTTGGTCGGCAGTGCCCGTAACCGGAGGTGTTTCAACATTCACCTCTTCGAAATAACCCAAGCGTTCAAGGCGTGTTTTCGACCGTTCAATTTTTGAACTTGAGGCCCAACTGGACTCCATTTGCCGCATTTCCCGGCGCAGCACTTCATCACGGGTTTTGCTGTTGCCTTTCATATTAATGCGTCTGACATAAACACGTTTGCCCGGATCAACGAAAAAAGTCATATCGACTGTTTTTTTGGCTTCGTTGATTTCCGGCACCATATTAACGTTTGCAAAAGCGTAACCGTCATCACCTAAGCGATCAGAAACTGCTTTAGAGGTTTCAGTAGCATTTTTTCTGGAAAAAATCTCTCCCGGACCGACCTTCATCAGTTTAATGAGTTCTTGAGGATTCACCACCAGATTACCGGCTAATTTAACTTTTTCCAGCGTATAAACATCACCCTCTTTAACATTGATTGTGACATAAATATCTTTTTTATCCGGCGTGATGGCTACCTGCGTGGATTCAATATTAAAATTGATATAACCACGGTCCAGGTAATAGGAACGCAAGGTTTCCAAATCTGCCTGCAGCTTTTGTTTGGAATACTGGTCGTCCTTGGTGTAGAACGACAACAGATTGGAGGTGTTCAATTCAAGATTGCGCAGCAGCGTTTTATCATCAAAAACGTTATTGCCGACAACATTGATCTGCTTGATCTTGGCTACTCGGCCTTCGGAAATCTTGATGTGAATGCCGACCCGATTCCGGGTGAGGTTGGATACTTCAGTAGTAATTTTTAAGCCGTATTTACCGTGACTGAAATATTGACGACTTAATTCCTGCTCGACCTTATCCAGCACCTGCTGGTCGAACACTTTGCCTTCAGCCAAACCGATTTTCTTTAAGGCTTTGGTCAAGTCGTCCTTACTTAAATCCTTATTGCCTTCAAAAATAATTTTTGCGATGGAGGGCCGCTCTACCACATTAACAATCAGTGTGGATCCCTCTCTTTCCAAAGAAATATCTTTAAAAAAACCGGTTTTGAACAATGCCTTAATTGCCGGAGCCACATTATCCAAAGAGAATCTTTCTCCCACATTAATAGGAAGATAGTTATAAACGGTGCCTACCGAGATGCGCTGAAGGCCTTTGACCTGAATGTCCTCTACAACAAACTCTTCGTCGCCTTTAACCGTTTGGGAAACAAATAGAAATAACAATAGCAAGCGAGAGAGAGAATTCAATTTCATGTAGAAGTATAAAAATAAACGGCGTTGCCCAATGTTAAAAATCTAACGGATTATATCACAGGAAAAATTTAAACGAGCTTAAGCGCTATGAATAGAAAAACTCAGCACATCCTCAATGGACGCGCTACCTGCCAACAGCATCAACAAGCGATCCAGGCCTATAGCCACACCTGAGCATTCCGGCAACCCTGATTCCAGAGCCGAAATAAGTCGAATATCTTTAACGAAAACCGGGAGTTTTTGTTGATGTCTGATAGCCAACTCTTTATTAAAACGTCTATCCTGTTCTTCGGCATCAGACAATTCATAATAACCATTACCCAGCTCAACGCCATTGATAAACAATTCAACCCGGTCTGTAGTCAAAGGGAACTGTTCATTGACTCTTGCTAATGACGACTGACAAGCCGGATAGCCGTAAACCATGCATAGAGCATTGCCGCCCAAATGCGGCTGGACTTTATGGCTAAATATAAAGTCCAGCCACATGGCATGATCGTGTCCGCAAATATCCACGGCCTCAGGTAATTGGCAAGCCCTGGCAAAAGCACAATAGTCCTGATAACAAAACACCAAAGGGTCTAAACCGGTAAACGAACAAAATACATCCTGATAACTAGCTCTTTGTGTTTCTTGCAACGAGTGACCGCTAAACAGCTCGCCAATCAAATCGGAGATTTCATCCATCAATTGGGGCAATGTAAAACCGACTCGATACCACTCCAGCATCGTAAACTCGGGATTATGAAATCGCCCTGACTCGCCGTTTCTGAATGCTTTGCCTATCTGGTAAATAGAGCCGCTACCGGCCGCAAGCAGACGCTTCATTGCAAACTCGGGCGATGTTTGCAGAAACAACGTTTGCCGCAATGTCAAGGAGCAGTACTCAGTTGTAAAAAATTCCAACTGCGGATCTGTTCCGATGCTGTGACTAAGCAGCGGCGTTTCCACCTCCAGAACCGATCTTTCCGCAAAGAACCGGCGTATCCGGGCAAGCATCTGCGCCCTTAAATGCAGAAGCTCTATGGCGCAGGTTGGTCGCCAGTCTTGTAACACTATTCTTTTACGCGGGAAACGTATTCGCCGGTTCGGGTATCAACCTTGATCACTTCACCCTGTTGCACAAATAAAGGTACCCTGACCACGGCGCCTGTATCCAGAGTAGCCGGCTTACCGCCGCCGCCCGAAGTATCGCCGCGTACGCCTGGATCTGTTTCAACAATGGTCAACTCAACGAAATTGGCAGGAGAAATAGCCAAGGGCGAATCGTTCCATAAAGTTACCGTGCAAGAATCCTGGTCTTTAAGCCATTTACCCGCATCGCCGACGATTTTTTCATCGCATTGGTACTGCTCAAACGTATCCGGCACCATGAAGTGCCTGAATTGGCCGTCGTTATACAGATATTGCATCTCGACATCGACAACATCGGCGCCTTCAAGCGATTCGCCTGATTTAAAGGTTCTTTCAATCACCCGGCCAGTTTTCAAGTTCCTGATTTTTACCCGGTTAAAAGCTTGGCCTTTACCCGGCTTTACAAATTCATTTTCAATAATTGCGCAGGGATCGTTATCCAACATAATCTTTAACCCGGCTTTAAACTCGTTAGTGCTATAAATGGCCATTTTATCCTCAAAGATGACAAACAATGTAAAACTTACCCATTATAATAGAGGCACTAACCGATAGAAACTTTAATAATCTCTCATGCCTGAGTCACAGTCCGAAATCCACCACTTTAGTAAAAACTGGCAACAACAACTTGCCGAAGCTTTTAATAGCATTGACGACCTTTGCCGCTACCTGAATTTATCGCCTGACGACTTGCCGATTTTGGCCGCCGCTGCTGAAAATTTTCCGCTACGCGTGCCATTAAGCTTTGCTGCCTGCATCGAAAAAGGCAATATGCACGATCCTTTATTGCGCCAGATTTTGCCTGTCAAAGAGGAACTTATCGCTTATCCTGGCTTTAGCAACGACCCTGTCGGCGATCTTGCGGCGGCCACCCAAGTTGGTGTTTTGCATAAATATCATGGTCGGGTTTTGTTTATCAATACCGGCAGTTGCGCCATTAACTGCCGGTATTGTTTTCGTCGCAACTTTCCATACGCAGACTTACAGCTGAGTAAACAACAGGAAGATGCCGCGATCGAATCCATTCAAAACGATACCAGCATATCGGAAGTTATTTTGAGCGGCGGCGATCCTTTATTGCTCAGTGATTCAAGATTGGCCCGGCTTATCCGGCAACTGGACGGTATTGAGCATCTGAAACGCATCCGCATACACAGCCGCCTGCCTATTGTTCTGCCTGCCCGGATAACTGACGAATTCATTGACACCCTTACTCAAAGCCCCAAACAAATTATCATCGTCGTGCACTGCAACCATGCCAATGAAATCAACGATCGAGTCATTGCCGCCTGCAATTCACTGAAAAATAACGGCATCACCTTATTGAATCAATCGGTGCTGTTAAAAGGCGTGAATGACAAGGCAGAAGTCCTATGCGAATTGAGCGAACAACTGTTCAGCCACGGCATCATTCCCTATTACCTGCATTTACTGGACAAAGCGACGGGAACGGGGCATTTCGAAGTCTCTGAAACGGAAGCACTGGCGCTTGTTCGGCAAATTCAAGGCGCCCTGCCCGGCTATCTGGTTCCAAAACTGGTCAAAGAACAGGCAGGAGCCGATTCAAAACAAACTCTTTTGTAATTTAGCCGTTCCGGTTAGTAATGCCATGCGGCACGTGGGCAGCGGCGACATGCCGGGCGGCAGACTCGCAGTGGCCTTTTTGATCATCAAAGAAAATATCCGCACCGAATGCTTTCAAAAAAGCGCCTTTGTCGATGCCGCCCAGAAACATCGCCTCATCAATACGAATACCCCAGGCTCTTAGCGTTCTCACTACCCGCTCATGAGCCGGAGCCGATCGGGCAGTTACCAATGCGGTTCTGATTGGCGACGATTGGGGGTCAAACTGTGTTTGAATATGATGCAGAGCACCTAAAAAATCCTTAAAAGGCCCGCCTGGTAAGAGCTTCTTGGCTTCGTTACGTTCATTTTCGATAAACACATCCAAACCTCGCTGCTGATAAATCCGCTCCGCTTCATCCGAAAACAACACGGAATCCCCATCAAAAGCGATGCGTAATTGATCGGAATGATCCGTCATGGAAGGACCGCACAGAATGGTCGCCGCCGCAAAACCCGCACACAAAGCCTTGGAGACATCATCGGCATTGGCCGATAAAAACAAATGCGCGCCAAAGGCGGGAATGTAACCATACGGTGATACGCCACTGGTAAATGCTGCACGAACAATCGCCAATTGATAATGGGCAATAGAATTAAAGATCCTTAACCCTGTATCGGCACTATTTTGCGACAACAGGATGACTTCCGCCAGAGGGTCGTCCGGGCAGCTGTCGTTTAAGCTCAGTATTTTTTTAATCAGCGAAAAACCGTAACCCGGCCCCAATATTTCATCTTCATGTTCTATTTGATAACGGCAGAAAGCTTCCTTGCCTTGCGTTTCAAATATTGCATGCGATTCATCCAGGTTGAATAACGCTCTGGACGATACCGCGACAACAAGCTTTTTCTTCCTCATAACCGGCATTAACTTAGTTATCGCTTACCCAGACCGAATCCAGATCAAGGGCCTTTTTTATCCTATCGGTATTGGCAAAGGCCTCGGCTTTGCTTTTAAAGCCTCCGACTCGCAATCGGTACATTGTTGAGTTCCTTTCATGAACCGAGACTACTTCGGCAATAACGCCCAATCGTGCATATTCAGCGGCTTTGCTTTTGGCAAACCATTCCTGCTTAAATGCCACCAGATTTACTCCCCATTTTCCAGCAATGGCTGTTGGCTTGCTTGCTTTGACAGGCTCTTCTTTAACATCGACTTTCGGCGGAACTATGGGACTGGCCGATACAACTTCAGGTTGGGGCTTGACTTTGGCAGGTACGGGCTCGGGGGCAGCCTCTACTTTAGCAGGCGTTACTTCCTGCTTGGCTTTCTCCTTAACTGGAGCAATAACGTCATGTGCAGCTTGCTCTTTGGTTGCGGTATGCGCCTTCACCACTCCCTCTTTGGCGGGTTCTGCTTTGGCTGGAGCATGCTCTTTGACGGCTTCGACTTTATTTGGCGCAATCTCGTGTACATGCTCTTCTTTAGCTGGAGCAGGCTCATGCGCCGCCTCGACTTTAGCTGGCTCGGTAACTAATGGCTTGAAAGTTATTTTTCTTTCCTCACCTCCAATTTTAACCTGCAACATGTCAAGCGCCTTGCTTACCATATTCTGCTTGACCACAATATCAGAGACCTTGTTATTCAATAAATCAACAGGGAACTGAGGAGTTTCTTTCATCTGAGTTATAAACCCGTAGACCTGCTGATTCAATTGCACAACTGAATTCATCACCGCATTAATTTCTTCATTCGGATTATTTTCAACATTTTTTGCCAAGCTTGCCTCAAGGCTTGAAACTTGCTCGGTTAATTTTGAAACTTCAGATTTTGCACTGTAAGTCATCACGCCCAATCCGGCGGCTGCGCTTAGCGTAACAGCACCCAATCCTAACGCTGCGTAACTGATACGTTTTGCTTTTTTAACTTTATTTTCAGCGTCTTCCAGCTGTTTTTTAATGTCTTCCTGTTCTAATCCTACAGGATTCACATTTTCATTTTTGATCTCTTCTACCGCTGCACCAACGTCTTGTTCTGGTTGAGAATCGGGAACCGCTTCGTCACCTTCCGGTTTGAGTCCAGTTCTTTCCGGCTCAAAAGCCTGCACGGTTTCATTATCATCGCTCAAGAAGTCAGCATTACCAAAAGCGGCAGCCAGATCATCTTCTTTAAGTCCTGCATTACTTTCCGCGTCAGATATTTCCATATCAGCAGTAATATCAAAGTCAGGTAAAAGAAAATCGTCTTCATCTTGAGTTGATTGTGTAATCTCTGCCAGCAGATTCTCCTCTGTCTCTCTGGTAAACCCCTCATTCTCCACATCCAATTGAAAAATATCAGAAATCTCGCTCAGATCCACATCATCACCAAATAACTTATCCTTTCTGTCCACTTGCGCTAACAGGACCTCTGAATCAAAACCTGAATCCGTAAGCAGATCATCAATGCCATTTTCATCACCTTGCAAATCATTAAGTGACTCGCTAACTGCCGACTGCTGTTGCATATCGGCTGCGGTTAAATTCGTTTCAGCAAGAGCCAATGCATCAATCTCATCCTCCTGAATCATCCCTGTCTCGTCAAAATCGTCCCCCAAGCCGGAAAAATCATCTATTTCATCTGGCAACCCAGCAGCAACAGACTCAGATAAAGCTTCTGCATCTTGTTCAGGTTCATCGATTTCTACCGAAATCATATCCAATTCATTGAAATCACTAAAGTCTGAAAACTCATCCAACTCGTCATCCGTATCAACAACAACATCCTCCACACCTGGCTCTTCAATTTCAGCCACAGCCGCTTCAGGCTTGTCGGTTTCCAGTACAGGGGCTATGTCCGGCTCATTGAAATCACTAAAATCAGAGAACTCATCCCGCTCTTCAAGCGCATTAATATCATCGCTTACAGGCATTGACTCATCATCAACCTCGACATTCATCAGCAACCTATCGATGGCATCTTCGTCATCCTGATGCTTATTTGGCAGAGTGAGAGAAAATTCCTCGACAGCCTGTTCCGGCTCCACAGCCACCCGAGACTTTTCCTGCTGATCGAAACCGCCTCCAAAGCTGTCAAAACCTAAAAACTCATCCAGCTCATCATGCAGGCCAATATCATTCACGGCACCAACATCCTTCACCTCCGGCTGCAATAGTTCGTCATCCGAATCAAAACCGACATCCATCAGCAACCTATCAAGAGCATCTTCATCGTCCTGAAACTCATTTATCGGAGCCAGAGAAGATTCAGCATCGTCCAGCATGGCATCCAAATCAACATCGAGATTGGTTTTTTCTTTTGATTTTTTGTCTATTGAATCGGTCATATTGGGCTCGGTAATGAGTTGTAAGCTAACCACAAAGTTTAAATGCAATGGCCAGCGTGTTTATCGACGAAGGAGTCATTTTAAGCATTCTAATACCAAATAAACTGAATGTTCATCAAGTTTCAGCTATTTAATGATAAACTTTAAAAAAAACTTCCAAGAAAAAAAATGCAACTAGCCATTACAGCCTTAGGCAACCACCAGATTAAATTTATCGCCGAAATATTGCCCGCCGTGCGCGATTGTAAGTGTAATATTTTAGAAATAAGATCATCCCGCCTCGCTCAGTCTACCGCAGCATATCTGCTTATTCAGGGTAATTGGAGTCAAATTGCCAAGTTCGAAAGCACTCTGGATATTATCCAGAGGCGGCTGGACATCAAAATTCACACCTTAAGGCCCGAGCAAAAAGACAAAGTCAAAGAATGCGTTCCCTATTCATTGGAAACCATATCCCTGGATCGTGATAATGTCACAGAATCCATCACTTCCTTTCTGTTTGATCGGGAAATAGATATTGAGGAAATAACCGGCAGCTGCTATCAGGCTCCCTATATTCAAACCTCAGTGTTTTCAACCAAGTTTGTGATTTTGATCCCGCCGCAACTTCATCTGTTGTCGTTACGGGAGGAGTTTCTGGATTTTTGCGATCAGTTAAATATCGATGCCATTCTTGAACCCATAAAACGGTAAAAAATAATGATAACTCTCGGCAACACCGTACCCGATTTTGAGGCTTTATCTACCGGCGACAAAACGGTAAATCTAAGCGACTATCAGGGGAAGAACCTGATTATCTATTTTTACCCGAAAGACAATACGCCCGGTTGTACTCAGGAAGGCCAAAGTTTTCGCGATAATATCGAAAAATTCACTGCACTTAACGCAGTTATTCTAGGCGTGTCCCGTGATACTGTTCGCGTCCACGAAGGTTTTAAATGCAAGCAGGAATTCCCTTTTGATCTGCTGTCAGACCCGGATGAAAAACTGTGCCAGTTGTTTGACGTTATCAAAATGAAAAACATGTACGGCAAGCAAGTTCGAGGCATTGAACGTAGTACTTTTTTAATCGACCCACAGGGCGTACTTGTCCATGAATGGCGCAAAGTAAAAGTCAAAAGTCATTGTGAAGAAGTACTGCACGCCTTACACGAACTCACAGGCGACTAAACATGAATATTCAATCATCACTGGATAAAAAGCTGTTTGTTCTGGATACCAACGTGCTGATGCATGATCCAGCCTCCATCTTCCGTTTTAAGGAACATGACATTTTTATCCCGATGATTGTTCTTGAAGAGTTGGATCATGCCAAAAAAGGCCTGACCGAGCTGGCGCGTAATGTAAGGCAGGTTAGTCGATTTCTGGATGAATTAATTCAGGATGCCAACCAGCAAACCATCAACGACGGCCTGCCGCTGTCGAGCATAAAACACGGACCGAAAGGTGAGGCAACTGACGGCGGCCGCTTATATTTCCAGACCAGCGCGATGACTGCGCTACTGCCGGAAAGCATGCCCGGCACCTTGGCGGACAACTCCATACTCAGAATCGTCCTGGCGCTGACCAAAGAATTGCCTGAAACCGAAGTTATTCTGGTGTCAAAAGACATCAACATGCGCATCAAGGCGGCAACTTTGGAGTTGCTTGCGGAAGACTATCATAACGATCAGACCCTGGATGACATTGATCTGCTATACAGTGGCGCAATGGCGCTGGAAAAGGATTTCTGGACTGTGCACGGCAATAAGATGGAATCCTGGCAGGAAAAAAACCGCACTTTTTACAAGCTGGAAGACCCCATAGTCACCGAATGGTATCCCAACCAATATTTATACATAGAAGACGAAAGCAATTTTGAAGCCATCGTCAGGTCTTGTGACGGCCAAGTTGCCGTGTTGGAATTGGCAAAGGATTATCGCGCAAAACATAACAATGTCTGGGGCATAACGGCAAAGAATCGGGAACAGAACTTCGCCCTCAATGTCCTGCTCGATCCTAACATTGATTTTGTTACCCTACTGGGCACGGCAGGCACCGGCAAAACCCTGTTGGCCTTGGCCGCAGGACTTACCTTGACCCTGGAAAACAAAACCTACCAGGAAATCATCATGACCCGCGAAACCATGCCGGTCGGTGAAGACATAGGCTTTCTGCCCGGCAGCGAAGAAGAAAAAATGGCACCGTGGATGGGCGCGTTAATCGATAACCTTGAACTGCTGGGCCAGAATGCGGAACACAGCGAATGGGAGCAAAGCGCGACCAGTAACCTCATTATGAACCGGGTCAAAATCAGGTCGCTTAACTTTATGCGCGGCCGGACGTTCCTCAACCGCTACCTGATCATTGATGAAGCTCAGAACCTGACCTCAAAACAGATGAAAACGCTGATAACCCGGGCTGGCCCCGGAACAAAAATCATCTGTATCGGCAACCTGGCACAAATCGACACCCCTTATTTAACGGCAACAACCTCAGGGCTAACTTATGTTGTAGACCGTTTTAAAACCTGGCAACATGGCGCCCATATCACCTTGCGGCGCGGTGAACGCTCACGCCTGGCCGATTATGCTTCAGACATGTTGTAACACTGTCAGCTAGATTAGGCGAATACGCAGTTTCGGGCGCAAAGCCTTTAAATATTCGCGCTCAAGCTTTTATCGCCAATTCGCGGCCAAGCCGTCAACACCGCCTTAACAACGGTCGCCAACGGAATCGCCAAAAAAACACCCCAAAAACCCCACAAGCCGCCAAAGAACAAAATGGCGACGATAATGGCGATGGCATGCAGATTGACTGCTTCGGAAAACAACACCGGCACTAATAAAACGCCGTCCAGCGCCTGAATAATTGAGTAGGCAATGACAACATACATAAACTCATCGCCGCCTAATCCCCACTGAAAAAAAGCAACTCCTAAAACAGGAAAGGTAACCAACGTTGCGCCGATATAGGGAATAATGACCTGCAAGCCCATCAAAACAGCCAGCAGCATGGCGTAATTCAGCCCCATCATTGCATAAGTGACATAACTGACAGCCCAAAGAATAAAAACTTCGCCGAACTTGCCACGCACATAATTCCCAATCTGCACATCGACTTCTTCCCAAACACGTACAGTCAAGTTCCTGTCTTTGGGCATAAACTGCAAAAACCAGGCTATTAATATCTGTTTGTCTTTTAAAAGAAAAAAGACCATCATCGGCACGAGGAACAGATAAATCATGACACTGACCAGCCCCATAACGGATGCTGCTGAATTCGACAATATACTTTGCCCGTAAGTTAACAATTCCCTCTGCACGGCAAACATCATCTGCTGGATTTTGCTTTCCGAGATAAGTTGCGGATACATTTCCGGCAACCTCATAATTCCGGTTTGCGCCCTATTAAGTATCTCCGGGATATGTTGAACAAGCTCGACAGCCTGCTGGGAAACAATCGGCATTAAATAAAACAATAAAAATACCAAACAGGCCATAAACACTGAAAATACCAGATACACAGCCGGCAGGCGCGGCACATTGACGCTTTCAGCCTTACCTACCATGCCTTCCAACAGATACGCCAGCACAATCGACACAAAAACCGGCATTAATAAGCCTGACAATGAATAAATCAGCACAAAACTGACAATCAGAATGATAGCCAGCGCGACGGCTTGAGAATTGGGTAAAAAACACTTAAAAGAGTCTCTTAAAAAACGTAGACTTGCAAATTGAGCTTGAGTTGTCATGGATCGGAGTTTCTTATATTTGTTTGCGTCATTCTACGTTTAATACGGCTTTTGAAAATCAAGCGCAGAGCGGATTGATGTTAGCCGCTATCTCCGCGCCCTGTATTACATCATTAATTAAACTTGTTTTTTGACAATATTCCCCTTAAACCTGATTCGAAGGTACGCTTTCAGGAATAGTGGCGCTGTTACCAGAAGCGTTTGCCGAGGCATACTTCAGGCAGGTGAAAAGAAAAAACTGCGCACCGAAAATGAGATTAGCCATTAGCAGGTGTATCGGCTGAGCGACCGGAGGCATACCTAACCTGTCGAGGCTGATACCTGCGATAATGGCCGTGATGACCAAAGCGGCTAAAGTTATTCCAACTCGCCGTAACAAGCTTTTTTTATCGACAGACCGGACAATCTTCCAGGCTAACCAAAGGTTGGTGAATAAAATAATCGAGGAGAAGGATCGATGTACGTAAAAAACAAGAGGAAAATCATCTCGCCAGTATTGGCGCTCGATATAAGCATGATTATGGGCGATAAAATCTACCGCTTCCCTAACCTGAGTCCCCATAGCGACTTGTAACAGGGTCATAACCATTGCCGCAATTAACACGGTTCTGAATTTATCCGGCAGCGGCCGAACATCAATCCGGGCGATAGCCTCCCGTTGCGAACGGACAATCGTATAAATAAGCAAGGCCACGATGAACAAAGCCAGCAACATATGCAAAGTGATCATCAAGGGCTTAAGATTACTCGCCACCACGGAAGACCCCAGCCATCCCTGAAAGCCGACCAACAAAAACACGCTAACCGCCAAATAAAAAATGGCTTTATCCGCTTTAAGGTAGATGCGCGATGACCAGGCCGTCAGAAAAATCAAAAAACCGATCGTTACGCCGACCAGTCGATTGGTATACTCAGTCCAGGTTTTTACCGGGTTGAACTGAGTATTCTCATAGCCGCGTTGTGCATAAATCTCGTGATAATTGGCAGGCAACTGTGATTCATCGGTAGGCGGCACCCACTGTCCAAAGCAAGTCGGCCAGTCGGGACAGCCCATGCCTGCCCCTGATGCCCTTACTATGCCACCCACTAGAATGACAAAATAAACGGCAAAAATTGTAATAGTGCCCAATCGGCGAAAACGGGCGGCGGCTTCAGTACTAATCATAAGTTTCAACATCTTTAGAAGAACATGCTTCGGGTGATTTCCAGTATGGCAGTGTTAGCTGAAAACCCGAGCTTGGTAGATAAAAGTCGGCAGAAAAATATTCACCCTCAGCAGGCTTGTATCCCTTGATAAATAATACACATCAAGGTTATAAGGTTAACAACGTAATTTTATCTTGGTTCTGATTTTTTAGCTTTAAATTATAAGTGGCGATGTCATCACTTTGCAGGACGACCAGCATTTTGCAAGTATCCTGGCCGCTTTGCGCATACAGCACTTTACCTACGCTTTGCTCTGTGCCGGCGCTGTCATCGATGATGGCTGTATTAGGCTCAGGAGGCGTTAAAACATCACATTCAGCCAGAAACATTTCCCTTTTGGTCTTGCCCAGATAATGAGTCCGGGCAACGATTTCCTGACCGGTATAACAGCCCTTGTTAAAACTAATACCGCCCAGTTTATCCAGATTGAGCATTTGTGGAATAAACTCTTCCGATGTTTCTGCAGAAAGCCAGGGAATTCCTGAAAGCAGATCGAGATAGCGCCATTGCGCTGAATCTTCAGCTTGGAAACCTAGATTAACCTGTTCATCCCAAAGCGCCTGAGCGTTATCGGCCTCGGCAATAATCAAGCTACGGCTCTGAAAATCAACGACTATATTGTCCCGCTTGCTGGTTGCAAAGCGCTGTTCCGGTACCTCGCCGGATTGCACTGCCTCGTCGTTTAAGCCGATTAGACATAATTCATCCGAGCTATCGGTTAAGGTTACTTTTGACCGCAACACGTACATCTGTAATCTTTTTTTAACTGATTCCAATAATCCTATAGGCAAAATCATCAAAAAATCATCGCCGTTTTTAACCAGCAAAAAAGTAGTAATCACCCTGCCCTTGGGATTGCATAATGCGCCAAGACTGCTTTTTGTGCTGGTTATGTCGTTAATATTGCAGGTAATTTGTCCCTGTAAAAAATTTACCGCATCAGTTCCTGCAATCGCCAAAATCCCAAGATAAGTAACCGGATAAATAAATTGACCACCCTCATGTTCGGATGACGGGAAAACAACGTGGCTATCGTTGTCAAATACTGCGTTTTTAGAAATCAGGAAGTTTTTCCAGTTGAGATTCATCGGCAAACAAAGATAATAGGTTTTAAAATTTGATTATATCGTTGTTTGCGCAAAGACAAAAAACCTATCCGATGATTTGTATTGCGCTGAAACACACGTATCATCAATAGTAAATAAGGAGCGCAAACTTGCCCAAAAAACACGAATCCCCGTTGTTGTTAGAATTAAAACCCTCTAAACGCTTAAAACAGGCACTGGTTGCTATGCATCTGCTGGCATTGGCTGCAAGCATAGCCAATACCTTACCGATTATCGTCAAATTAGTTCTGGTGATAGGGATTGGCCTGAACCTTTACTTTGCATTAACGTGCTTGAAAAGCGAACAGTGCATCATCAAGCACTCCGAAGCGTCGGGTTGGGAAATAGCCAGCGGCAATGACTTCAAACCGGTCCAGATAATGAATTCAACAGTCATTACCCTGTTCGCGATATTTTTGCATGTTGACAAAAATGCCCCTAAGCAGTCCGTGCTCATAGTCAACGATGCATTAAGTGAAGACGATTATCGACGCTTTATCGTCAGGCTAAAAACGGCTGACAAAAAGCGCTAGATTTTCCGGAAAATTGGAATTGATTTTTCAGCAGAACGTCGCGCCTTAAGCCCCCAAGCCAAAAGGTATTCAATCCTGCGATTGCCATTGTCCAAACGTCTAAATAGTACTTCAAACAGCTTTTTGTAAAATGCATAGCCTTTAATGGGATGGCTATCCAGATACTGGCTAAGTCTTTTCCCGTTGATTTCCAACAAACAGCCGTCAGTAACGGCTATAACGGAAGCAGTCCGTACAGAGGACTCATGGAGGCATGTATCACCAAAAATATCCCCTTTATTCAAATCGCCGACTCCCGTTTTCACGTTCTGGCGTTCTTCCAGTTCCACATGTACAGATACCCGTAGTTGACCGTCCTCAATCAGGAACAAAGACTTGGCTACATCGCCTTCCTTAACGATGATTTCATTGGCACGAAAACGCCAACGTTTCCAAGCGTCCCCTTGAACAAACTTTGGATCATTGACTATTTCTCTAATTAAATTTTCCAAGGCCGTTAATCTCTATAACAAACAATTATTGAATCAATCGACAAGTTTAAATTGACAGTTTCAATCAAAACCGTCTTCATTACCCACACTCCAAACCATCAACCCGCTGGAAGCCTCTGGGCAACGCCAAGCCCCGTTTGGCGCGATCGCCGGAATAATGCTCAATATCCGCGCCTTTAAGTGTCAACTGCCTCTTGCCGGCAATGATTTTTAGCTGGCCGTTTTCAGGTAGCGCCACTGCGGCGACCACGTAATCCTTTCCAGCCGCCAAGTCGGTTGTCGGGATTTGAATCAACTTGTTGCCTTTGCCTTTCGCCAGAGCGGGCAATTCCGCGACCGGAAAAACCAGCAGACGGCCTTGCAAAGTCACCACCGCAAGAGAATCAGTGTCACTGCGTATCGGCACCGGTTTTAATACTTTGGCGCCATCCGGCAGCGTGATCAGTTGCTTGCCCGCCTTGTTTTTGCTTAATAGTTCTTTGAGCTGAACCCGGAAGCCATAACCGAAATGGCTGGCAAGCACATACCAATCGTCCGGTTGACCGGCCAAAAGATGCACAAATAACGAACCCGGCGGCGGATTAAGCCGTCCGGTCAACGGTTCGCCCTGAGTTCTGGCCGAGGGCAGATCATGTGTCGCGGTACTGTAAGCCCGTCCGGTGGAATCAAGGATATAAACCGGCTGGGTGGTCCGGCATTTGACCGCATCCAGAAAGCTGTCGCCGGAACGGTAACTCAAACTGGCAACATCAATGTCATGACCTTTTGCGGCCCTGATCCAGCCTTTTTGCGACAGGATAACGGTTAACGGCTCGTTGCTTATTAACGCGGTTGTTTCCAGTGCCTGCGCAGCTTCCCTGGCAACAATCGGCGAGCGGCGGTCATCGCCGTATTTCTCCGCGTCGCGCTCGAGTTCTTTTCTAATCAGGCGATTTAACAAGCGCGGCGAACCCAGCGTTTTTTCCAAGGCCGCGCGTTCTTTTTCCAGTTCGTCCTGCTCGCCGCGAATTTTCATCTCTTCGAGCTTGGCCAGATGCCTTAACTTCAATTCCAGTATCGCTTCGGCCTGAATATCGGTAATGCCGAAGCGCTCCATCAGCACCGGTTTGGGATGATCTTCATTGCGAATAATCGCGATGACCTCATCGATATTCAGGTAGGCGATCAACAATCCATCGAGAATGTGCAGCCGCGCCAGCACCTTATCGAGCCGGTATTGCAGGCGTTTGCGCACGGTATCGGTACGGAACGTCAGCCATTCGACCAGTATGTCTCTAAGCCCTTTAACCTTGGGCCGACCGTCCAGGCCGATCATGTTCATATTGACGCGATAGCTTTTTTCCAGATCGGTCGTGACGAACAAATGCGACATGACTTCATCCACGTCGATCCGTTTCGAGCGCGGAATGACCAGCAGCCGGGTCGGATTTTCATGATCCGATTCATCCCGCAAATCTTCAATCATCGGCAATTTTTTCGCCAGCATCTGCGCGGCGATTTGCTCCATCAGTTTGGCGCCGGAAACCTGGTGCGGCAGCGCGGTAATGACGATATTGCCGTCTTCCTGTTCATATTTGGCGCGCATTTTGATCGAACCGCCGCCGCTGAGATACATTTTTTGTATCTCGTCAGCCGAAGTAATGATTTCCGCATCGGTCGGATAATCCGGGCCTTTGATATGGGTAAACAGCGTTTCCAAGGTACTGCCTGGATCATCCAGCAACTGGATACAGGCATTGGCGACTTCCCGAAGATTATGCGGCGGTATATCGGTCGCCATGCCGACCGCGATGCCCATGGTGCCGTTCAGCAATATATTGGGCAGCCGCGCGGGCAACAATACCGGCTCTTTCAGGGTGGCATCGAAATTATCCGCCCACTCAACCGTGCCCTGCCCTAATTCGCTTAATAAAGTTTGCGCATAGGCGGTCAATCGCGATTCGGTATAGCGCATCGCGGCAAAAGACTTGGGATCGTCCGGCGAGCCCCAATTGCCCTGTCCGTCAACCAGCGGATAGCGGTAGGAAAAATCCTGCGCCATCAATACCATGGCCTCATAGCAGGCGGAATCGCCGTGCGGATGATATTTACCCAGCACGTCACCGACGGTTCTGGCCGATTTCTTAAACTTGGCCGTTGCCGTCAAACCCAGCTCGGACATTGCATAAACGATACGCCGCTGCACCGGTTTCAAGCCATCGGCAATATGCGGCAAAGCCCGGTCCAAAATCACATACATGGAATAATCCAGGTAGGCTTTCTCGGCAAAATCCTTTAACGGCAGTTGTTCATAATTCACCTGCATATTCATAACTTACAACTCATCCTTCAATATCTCCACGTGCATGGCACGGTTTTTCTCCAGGCTTTCCTGGCGAAGTTTTTTGCGCATTTTCGCCGCTTCGTAAAGTCTTATTTCCACATCATTATCCAGTTGTAATCTGGGAACTTCTACAGTTTTCCCGTTATCATCCATCGCCACCATTGTAAAATAACAGGACGTGGTATGCCTTTTTTGATCGGTTCTTAAATCTTCGGCAAAAACCTTGACGCCGATTTCCATCGATGAATGGCCGACATAATTAACATGCGCATAAAAAGTGACCAGCTCGCCGACATTGACCTGTTGCTTGAAGAACACCTGATCGAGCGCTGCTGTTACCACATATTTTTTACAATATTTTGCCGCACAGGCATAAGCCACCTGATCCAACAGTTTCAATAAAGATCCCCCGTGTACGTTGCCGGAAAAATTGGCCATATCCGGTGTCATCAATACCGTCATCGTCAAGGATTTTTCTTGTTTGGTCATTAATCGCTCACTTCCAAGGCCATTAATCTCATGTAACTTTTTATCCTATTCGCTTTTGATGAATTGCTGATTCGGCATCCCACGCTCCCAGCCTGAATCGACAGCGCGATTACACTGGAAAATAATCACTGTAGCTAAGCCCGGAGCATTTTTCGCAACCGCAATGGCGGCAATTATAAATCTTAAACAATTATCTTTATTAATAATTAAATTTTGTCGATGCAAGACAAGCGAAATTAACAGAAAGGCATCCTCAACCTTACCTACTGTGTTGTTTTATAAAAAATTAAATAGTTGCAGCAAGTTCATGATGGGACTAGGATGACATCGGCCAGTTTCAAATACAGGGTGGCATTTCATCTATTCTTTCAATAAGTTACCGGGAGATTATTATGTCAAACCAAAACGACCCTTCCAACAAAAAAGACCAACCCCAGTTTTTAAAGGATTCAGACGATGATTTAGAAACTACGGGGAGCTTTAAGTCCCTTTTAATAGCCATCGGCGGTGTGGCGTTGGTTTTAGCCATACTTGTATTACTGCCGATGTTATTTACCTATTTATCTGAGGGAGATTATCGCCCTGTAGGAGAACCTCATCCAGGCCTAAGCAGTCAAAGTGACTATAAGTGAAACCTGATAAATAGGGAATAGTTGTAAACGGTGGGCAAAAAAACCTGCCCACCCTATCTGCTCTGTTTAATTGCCCAAGCCACATCGGCTGCTTGGCGGTTTTCCCTGACATCATGCACCCGAAACATCCGCACGCCGGCCATAACGCCTAAAGCCGTAGTCACTGCGGTGGCTGTAACCAGTTCCGAAGGTTCAGACACGTCGCAAATCGTGCCCATAAAGCGCTTGCGACTGGTGCCTAGCAGAACCGGATAACCCCTTGCCGTTAACGCATCCAGATGCGCCAGCAAATCCAAATTGTCCTGCTTGCGTTTGCCGAATCCTATGCCCGGATCAATGGCAATCGCTTCTTTTTTAATGCCTGCCTTTAACGCTGTATTAACGCATGCATCCAAGGCATCGATCACTTCCTGCACGACATTGTCATAGTGCGGGTTGTCCTGCATGGTTTTTGGGGCACCCTGACTGTGCATCAAAATAATCGGCACGCCGGTTTGAGCCGCCAGCGTCAATATGGCCGCGTCATCCTTGCCTCCTGAAACATCATTGATAATATCGGCCCCGGCATCCAGCGCCGCTTTCGCCACTTTACTCAAGGTCGTATCGATACTGATTAAAACATCGCTTCCTTGTTGCCTGATCGCCTGAATCACCGGAACGACCCGCTGAATCTGTTCTCCGGCCGCAACCGGGTCGGAACCCGGACGGGTTGACTCGCCGCCGATATCGATCATATCAGCGCCTTCGGACAGCATCCGTTCAACCTGTTGCAAAGCCGCATTGAGGCCTGAAAATTTGCCGCCATCGGAAAAACTGTCCGGCGTTACATTTAAAATCCCCATAATCAGCGGTCTGCCACCATGGATAGTGTCTATACCGGCACCGGCTCGACGCTTGACTTGACTGAACATTCCCTAAAAACTCCTGTGTACGAAATCGGCATATTGATTCATGTATAATAACCAAATGTTTTCGACTCTAACTAAATTTAATGGATAAGCCACGATTAGCCTGGGCCATCACCGGATCCGGTCATTATATAGAAGAATGCCTGGACTTCCTGATGACTCTGAACGATGTTGACCTGTATTTAAGTCAGGCCGGAGAAGAAGTGTTGCTTATGTACGGCATCAAACTCGATGACGTTCGTAAAAAAATGCCGGTGTACCGCGACAAGACCGCTTCAACGCCGCCGGTCGGGCTTTTCTACAAGGACTACTACCATACCTTTGTGATGGCGCCGGTCACGTCGAATACGGTTGCCAAATGCGTGCTGGGCATTGCCGACTCGCTGGTCACCAATCTTTATTCCCAGGCCGGAAAATGCCGGGTGCCGAGCATTGTTTATCCTTGCGATATAGCGCCGGAAATGGAAACTACCGCGCCGAGCGGGAAAGTCATGGTTTATCCGCGTAAAATCGATCTGGAAGGCACCGACAAATTACGCAGCTTTGAATACACGACCGTCGTTGAAAGTGTCGATGACTTGATTATCACAGTTAAAGAACGGCTAAAATCGTTAACATGAGCGAACATATCCTCTTTCTTACCGGCAGACTGGCGGAAAAACAGCTGCATAGCATCCTCGAAAAAATGCAGCCGGAATTCACCTATACCGTGCATGAGCTGGGGCTTAAGGTCGCAGCCTTGATGACCGCAGACATGATCGGCCGCCGCCTGACAGACACCTTCGGCGCCGACCGGATACTGGTGCCCGGACGCTGCCGAGGCGATCTGGAAGCCTTATCCAAAGATTTAGGCCTGCCGGTTGAACGCGGCCCGGAAGAACTCAAGGACTTGCCGATGTTTTTCGGCCAAGCGGCGCACAAAATCGATTTAAATCATTACAGCGTTAAAATCTTTGCCGAAATCGTCGATGCGCCCAATGTCAGCGTTGAAGACGTAGTCAAACGCGCCTACTACTATAAACAAAACGGCGCCGATGTGATCGATATCGGTTGCCTGCCGAGCACCGATTTTCCGCATATGGAAGACATTATCCGCACCTTGAAACAGGAAGGTTTCACCGTCAGCATCGATTCGCTGGAAGCGAACGATTTGCTCAGGGGCGGCAAGGCAGGTGCCGATTACATGCTCAGCCTGCATGAGAGCACGTTGTGGATCGCCGACGAAGTCGCTGCAACGCCAATCCTGATTCCTGAAAAACATGAAGATTTGGCTTCGCTGGATCGAGCCATCAACGCCATGCAGGCAAAAAACCGCGCTTTCATCGTCGACCCGATTTTGGATCCACTGCATTTTGGCTTTACGCACTCCCTCGTACGCTATCATGAAGTCAGGAAAAATCATCCCGACATTGAAATGATGCTGGGCGTCGGCAACATCACCGAACTGACCCATGCCGACACGATGGGCATGAATGCGTTACTGCTGGGCATCTGCTCGGAGCTCAACATCAACAGTATTCTGGCAACCCAAGTCAGTAAGCATGCCTGCCGGGCCGTCAAGGAAGCCGATCTGGCGCGCCGCATCATGTTTGCCGCCAAAGAGCATGAGATGCTGCCCAAACATATCGATCCGGGCTTAATGGCTTTGCATGAGACGTCGCCCTTCCCTTATAGTTTGGACGAAATCAAGGAACTGGCCGGTCAAATCAAGGACCCTAGCTACCGTGTGCAAATCAGCGCCGAGGGCGTGCATATTTTCAACCGCGACGGTCTGCACAGCGCCACCGACCCGTTCGACCTGTTTCCGAAGCTGCACGTTGAGACCGACGGCGGCCATGCTTTTTACCTGGGCGTTGAACTGGCCAGGGCTGAAATAGCCTGGCAATTGGGCAAGCGCTATACCCAGGATCAAGCATTGCAATGGGGCTGCGCCACCGACAGCGGAGAATCCACCGTTGACCTGCATACCTTTAAACCGGCCGGAACCACACTAAAAAAACATTAATGACGACATTCAGAATCAAACCAATTACCTATTTTTTATTCACCACGAAGCCAAAAGTAGGCGCCTCTAGGCGACACGAAGAACACGAAGTTTTATTTCTTCGTGTTCTTCGTGTCTCGGCAACTGCTCCATGCGTTGCTCTACCTTCTGCATCCGTGCAGTCGTTCGTGGTGATATTTTTTGGGGCCGTTTAGTGAGAAACTCTTAATGATCCAGGAAACCATCGTCATCACCCAAAACAGTTCAGGCGTGGCGCATATTGCCCCGATGGGCGTTCATACGCAAACAGCCGGAGACGAATTTATCATCCTGCCGTTCCGGCCTTCAACCACGCTGAACAACTTGCTGGAATGCAAAACCGCAGCCATCAATTATTGCGATGATGTCCGGGTCTTTGCCGGATGCCTGACCGGGCGGCGCGACTGGCCGTTAAAAGCGGCGGAAAAAATCAGCGGCCAAGTGCTTGACTGCGCTTTGGCGCATACCGAAGTCGAACTGGTTCGCGTCGAGGACGACGAAACCCGGCCCAAATTATTCTGCAAAGCCCTACATACCGTTAACCATGCGCCTTTTAAAGGCTTTAACCGAGCCCAATATTCGGTACTGGAAGCGGCAATTCTGGTCAGCCGTCTAAACATGCTGCCGCTGGAAAAAATACAGGCGGAACTCGACTATCTGCGTATCGGCCTTGAAAAAACGGCTGGCGAGCGAGAACTGGAAGCCTGGGGTTGGCTAATGACGATCATTGAAAAACATATCGCCAGGGATGGTGTATATGCTGCAAGCCAGTCTGGAACTGGCGCAGTGATCGCCAAGAATGGCGAAACCATCGCCGAGGTCAAGCCATGACAGGTATGCTCGCCAGCGTTAATAGCGTAGAAGAAGCCTTGCAGGCATTAAGCGCGAACGTCGACATTATCGACCTGAAGCAACCGGCCTTGGGCGCTTTAGGCGCGCTTGAAACCGTTCTGGTTAAAACTATCGTTAATGAAATCAATGGCCGCTGCCCTGTCAGCGCAACTATTGGCGACCTGCCGATGCAGCCGGAGCTGGTTTGCCAAGCAGTCCAGGCAATGGCCGAAACCGGCGTCGATTACGTAAAAATCGGTTTTTTCCCTGGCGGCGACTGGCAGAAAACCGTTGAAAAACTTGCCACGCTCTCGCAAACGACGAACCCGATTGCGGTATTGTTTGCAGATAACCAACCGGATTTTGCCATCATAGACTCATTGAAAAACGCCGGTTTTAAAGGCGTGATGCTCGATACCATGGACAAAAGCCGCGGCTCCTTGACTCAGGTCATGACCCAAACCGATATCGCGCGATTTGCCGGATTGGCAAAAGACCGGGCTTTGCTCTGCGGCCTGGCCGGCTCGCTCAGACTGGCCGACGTCACCGAATTGATGCCTTACCAGCCCGATTACCTGGGCTTCAGAGGCGCATTATGCGTGGATCATCATAGAACAGCGCAATTGAATGCGTCGTCAATTGTGCAGATAAAACAGGCTATCAACCATTATCGTAGCCAAGTTATTGCCGAAGATCGCATTTTGATTGCCGATGACAGCGAAATAAACCGCTTGATACTGACTAACATGCTTGAACTGAACGGCTACAAAGTTGACGCTGCCGCCGACGGTGCCGAAGCACTGCAATTTATCAGTGAAAATCACTATAAATTCGCGCTGATTGATCTGAGCATGCCGGTCATGTCTGGGCTGGAAATGATGAAGATTCTGAGAAAACAGCATAATCCCTTAAAAACCGCCGCTATCAGCACTTTTGCTGCCGACCATCAAAGAGCTGAAGCGCTGGATGCCGGGTTTGATTGCTGCCTAACCCGGCCGATTGATGAAGCCCAATTGATGGCGCTGATTAATCCCTAACTACCAGATACCCATCCTCACGAAACCATAACAACAAAAAACCTTACCCGGAAACTCCAGGTAAGGGTTCAGTTTGCAGCTTAGTTTAAATCAGCCGGCCTGACGGCATCTCCACCTTCTTGCTTAGTGGTTAGCCGCGTACAGCTGTTTAATTTCCTTATAACGGTTCAACGCATCCGCCAAAGACTCTTTAGCCGCTGGCGAAGACTTGTACAGCCGCACTTTTCCAGAGCATCTGGTGTTCATTAACCGGATATTTGATGATTACACCCCGGAGGATATAGTAAACCTTGAGGACAGCCTGCGGTGGTTATACCGAACTGTCACCACATTGCGTAGCAGCGGGAATGAAACGCCTGCTCTATTTCTTTGGTGCTGTTCATTACAAACGGGCCGGATTGCACCACCGTTTCTTTTAACGGCAGCGCCGCCAACACCAGAAATCGCGCCGGCTGATCCTGCGTTGCCGGCTGTATGTTATCGCCATTTTGTAACTGTCCGATCTGACCAGCCTTTAAAACCCTGTCTGACTCACCGGTAGCCAGTTCGCCCTGGTAAACATAGACCAGGACCGTATGTTGCTCATCTATTGGTATGTCGAGCTGTTGACGCGGACTTAACGATACATCGAAATACAGCGGCTGAGTCGTTATACCGGTTACCGGGCCGGATATTTTTTGGTTGCCGCCCAGATACTCGCCGGCGATGACCTTGATATAACCGCCATCTGCCAAGGCAACATGAGGAATTTTTTCGGCGGCAAACTCCTGGTAATGCGGCGGCTTCATTTTCTCTTGGGCGGGCAGGTTAATCCATAGCTGAAAACCGTGTAACAAGCCATTTTCCTGCTCCGGCATTTCCGAATGGATAATGCCGGAGCAGCGGTCATCCATTGCACGTCGCCGGCACGCAGATGCCCTTCATTGCCTAAATGGTCGCGGTGCCGCATCGCGCCTGCCAGCATATAGGTCACGGTTTCAAAGCCGCGATGCGGATGATCGGGAAAACCGCCGATGTAATTCGTCGCCTGATCCGAACCGAACTCATCCAGCAAGATGAAAGGGTCAAAAGCGTTTTGTTGCTGCTGACTGACAATGGGCTGAATAACGGCCACGTCGGCAAACGTACGCTGACCGGCGTGCAATTTTTCTTCCTGAACTTCGGCTTGTTGCTGGGCACCGTTCTCGTAGTGTTCAACACCGGCGCGTTCGCCTCCGTCGTCCTGCACGCCGCCGGAGATTTGGGCATCAGCCCCAGCCACGCCAGCTGGCTGCAGACCTATTACTTCATTAGCCTGGCCTTGGCGCTGCCGGTCAGTTCCTGGTTGGCAGCTGCTGTCGGCGAAGTCCGGCTGTATTTGGTGGCGATGATCGCGATGACACTGACCTCGACACAATTCTGTCTTCCCCATCCGGGGGTCGTATTGTCTGCTTTCATGCAAGTTATCAGTCCAACAGAAGGCCCTGAATATGAATGAGTTCGTCCTGTTCTTTCATCAAAAATGAGTCTAACATGAACTTTGTTAACGATGAGTTGGTCTTTTTATAAGCAACCGTCAATATACAGTCTTGCGACGATGGGTTCGATGCCTTTGTTTGAGACTGTTTAAAATTGAGTGCCCAATTTATCCGGATGCTGTGAATTAAATTTAATGATTTCGTTATTTTAATTCGGTCGGCATTTGACGTGACGGCTCAAATAGTTTTGAACTAAAGGTAGTTAAAGATTGACCGACTGTGTTGAACCAAACATTGAGGAGTTACCGTCATACAAAGTTTAAACCCTATGAAAATCGCGCCATTGTTAATTTCGATTCTTGCAGTCGGCTGCGCCGGTACCGATGGCAAGAACGTTTTCGGTACCGTCGATAGCGGTTTGGCTACCGTAGGGCAAACCGCGCAAACAGGAAGGGCTGTCATTGAGGCAGGTAAGACCGCCGCGACCGGAGTCCCGGCAAGCAAAGCCGGTTTGACCAATGCTCTGGTTAGTCAATTAGGGGTAACTCAACAACAAGCGCTCGGCGGCGCCGGGGCAATTTTTCAGGTCGCCAAAGCCAAGATGGCACCGCAGGCCTTCAACAACTTGTCTCAATCCATTTCCGGTATGTCCGAAATACTTGCCGCCGCCCTGCAAGTTAGCCAACCTTTACCCGAAGCGCCTTCAGTGAATGGTGTAGGTGGCACTGTCCACAGCATGGCGTCGCTGGCCTCCTCGTTCCAACAGTTGAACCTGTCGCCCAGCATGGTTAACCAGTTTATTCCGGTGGTCGTCGATTACGTTAGAAACTCCAGCGGACAAATGACGGCGAATCTGCTGCAATCAGCATCGACGATGCCTTGAGCGGAATTTGTGATTTTCCTAATCAGTCCAAACCGAAAGCTTAAGCTCGGAGGCTGACTCGTTGCCTAGAGCAATTCTCGGTTATTTAAGATCACTCCCATTATTAAACGCTATCTATTGAGCCGCAGGCATTTGCTATGGCACGGATTAGGCGCTGAGCACCTGAGCTTTTGTCGAAACCCACCGGCAGGATGTAGGGTGTAGAATAGCTAGAGCGGCAGCGCCCCTAACAACGTAACGCATCAAGACGGGAAGCTGGAGCTTCCGATACTGAATTCCCAAGCTGGAGCTTGGGAACTAGACAAACCGAAAGCTTAAGCTCGGAGGCTGACTCGTTGCCTAGATGGTTTGCATGTTTTTTGCAACCCGACATTCTGGAAAGAACTGAAGGAGTCAGAGTCATCAGTGGGATCTATTCCCACTGATTCTTGAAGATTTTATTGGCGGTGTACAGTGAATTGTTGGGCTCTGGCATGAAGCCATTAGCCCAGCCTATCAAATTAGATTTTCTAATCAAACATAAACAACAAATTCACTAAAATCCAGGCTACTCCGCCCGCTGCCGGAATCGTTAAAACCCATGCCCAAACAATCCGTTCGATGACGGACAGTTTAAGCGCGTGAGGATTCTTGGCAAAACCGACGCCCATAATCGCCGTTGAAATGCTATGTGTCGTAGAAACCGGCATTCCGAAATGAGCCGCCGTCAACAGAATTGTCGCTGAACTGGTTTCGGCCGCGAAACCGTGAATCGGGTGCAGCTTTACCATTTTATGGCCGAGAGTCTTGATAATGCGCCACCCGCCTACCGCAGTGCCAAGCGCCATGATCAAAGCGCAAGTGAAGGCAATCCAGGTATCGATGTCCTTTTCTCCGCCATCCGGCCGTAAAAATTCAGCCCAGCCCGGCAACTGATCAAGCGTACCGGCGCTGTTAGCGCCAAAAATGGCTAAAGCGATGATGCCCATGGTTTTTTGCGCGTCATTGCTGCCGTGCGCAAATCCCATATAACCGGCGGACACAAGCTGGGCCTTGCCGAACAAAGCATTGACCCATTTTGGACGCGCCAGTCGCGCCAGGGTGCCACCGGCAGAATTCATACCGCTGATGATAGCCATCAGGCCGCCCATGATAACAATTCCCAAGGTAAACCCGACAACCGGCGAACTGATCATGGGAATCACGACTTTCCACAGTAAGCCTTTATTCGCCGTCCAGTCTGCCGCCGTTTTTGACCAGATCAAAACATCGGGATTATTGTGTCCGGCAGCCAGCGCTGCACCGCATAAACCGCCGATCAGGGCATGACTGGAAGAAGACGGCAGCCCTAATGCCCAGGTAATAAGATTCCAGATAATGGCGCCGATCAGCGCGCAGATCAAGACTTCGGAAGTGATATTCACCAGGCCGGTATCGACCAGTCCCGAGGAAATGGTTTTAGCCACTGCGGTACCCGATAACGCACCGGCTAAATTGGTAACGGCGGCGAGTATTACCGCCTGCGTAGGTGTCAATACTTTGGTGGCAACAACCGTAGCAATGGAGTTCGCGGTGTCGTGAAACCCGTTAATGAACTCGAATACCAGAGCTACCAGAATGACAAGCAAGAGCAAAGTCAGCATGATAACCCTTTATGAATTTTTTAGAACGATATGGTAAATGACATTACCGGCATCACGGCAGCGGTCAATCGCTTTTTCGAGGATCTCAAACAAATCCTTTTTTACCAAATAACGGATCGGATCGGATTCGTTGGCATAGGCATCGCGATACAATTCAAGGATTAAACGATCAGCTTCAGCTTCAATAGTTTGCAACTGATCGTTTAATTTTTTGGTTTGATCCAGATTCATGCCTTTACGTAACAGCCCGACCATTTGTTCCACAACGCCGCAGGCTTGCTCCAGCATGGCGGCACGACTGGTAAAATCCACATCACCAATCCGCTCCGACGCTAACGTATAGCGCTCCGCGAACTTTTCCACGACTTTAGGGATTTTATAAAGGGCGCCGTTAAGAGCTTCAATATCTTCCCGGTCAAGCACGGTAACAAAAGTATTGACCAACTCTTCGCTGATTTGCGCAAACAAATCTTTTTCCCGGCGACGCGCCTGCTTAAACTTTTCCAATGATTGTTGCGTCGCTGGTGTGCTTAAAAGCTCGATCAATGCCTTAGCCGACGTATGCGCGGACCCGGCACTGGCTTCAAGCAAGCCATAAAATTTATCACCTTTGCCGAAGATGGTTTGTAATGAGAACATGGTGTTTCCTTATTTATTTAGCCATAAGCGTTTATTGAGTTTTATTCAATACGTAATTATCGCATAACAACGCTGTTAAAGTGCTTAAACATTAAGCTTTCATTAAAGAAGCAAAACCTGAATCTAAATAAATTATTTATTTACAATATATTAAGATTGCGACTCGACTGGCACTATTAATAATAGCTACCGATAGTTACAGTTAGCCTTATTTAAGTAATTATACTTATTGTGTATTGAATTCGATCTTAGGTATCGTTATTTTAAATCTTCAGCGTTTATTCACCAGATAATGGCATGGAACTTTAGAGCCAAAAAAGTATCTGGATACCTCATTCTGTTCCAAGAGTACGGAAGCTCAAATTTATTAGCATTCTGAATCCCAATGCCCGGGTCGGACCGGTTTCGGTACAACTTAAATTTAATCGACAAGCGTCAACATTACCCTCACTCAACTTTTCATTGTAAAGGAGTAGCCATGAGTCTATTTAATTCCATTCTTGAAAAACTGGGCTTTCGTAGTGCTGCCGCTACGAAAAAACTTGATGAAGGCCAACCTCAGCCGCTGCCGCAAACACAACCAACACCGTCTGCCGCCCCGGCCAGTGGAATTCCTGCGATCGATGTCGTCGCCAAACTGGAAGGTTTAGCCGCCTCCCATCCGGAAAAACTTAACTGGAAAACCTCCATTGTCGATTTATTAAAGTTATTAGGGCTGGACAGCAGTCTTAATGCGCGTAAAGACCTTGCGGCAGAATTGGGCTGTCCTACGCAAATAATGGCGGATTCAGCGCAGATGAATATGTGGCTGCATAAAACCGTATTGCAAAAACTCGCACAGAACGGCGGCAATATCCCGCCGGAATTATTGAGCTAAACAGATTAATTCGGGAATCTCATTGCTTGCGGCAAAAAACTGAATCCTGCTGTTGCAGTCAGCTTCTGCGAAATTCACTCGGAGTAACCCTATGAGCCTTTTTACAGATATTGTTAAATCCGTTACCGGAGAAAATGATTCTTCAGGGCAAGTTGAAAACAAAACCCAAAATTTATTGAATGGCTCGTTGGCAATGCTGGAAAAAATGGGCGGCATAGAAGGACTGGTTAAGAAATTTCAGCAATCCGGAATGGGCGATATTGCCGAGTCGTGGGTTAGCGCCGGAGAGAACAAGAACATCAATCCCGAGCAACTGGCTAATGTACTGGGCAAAGACCAGGTTGATGCTATTGCTCAACAGGCAGACATCCCTCAATCTCAGGGTGCATCAATGCTGTCACGAATTTTACCGGCCATGATCGACAAACTGACACCCGATGGAAAAGCCCCCGATTCAAGCAATCTTGCAACATGGGGCAAAGTGCTTCTCGGCGGCGCTGGGGCGGCGCTTGCAGCAAAAGCCGCCGCTTCGTATTTCGGCAAGGATGAGGATGAACAACAATTGCCCGGCTCCGAACCACAAGCCACTCATGCAAACGTCGCGGGAGCTGATACAACCGCTGCGGCGTCCATTCGAACCTATACCGTATCCAGTGGCGATACGCTCTCTAAAATTGCCAAGCAGTTCTATAACGACGGCAATCAATGGCCGCGTATTTTCGATGCCAATCGGGATATTTTAAGTAATCCGGATCGGATATTTCCTGGCCAGCATTTACGTATTCCATAGAATCAGGCGCACTTAAGCGATAGCTATAAGTTTTGCATACAGCTCGGAACGAAACCGCCCCAGCCTAAGCTCTTCGGCTGAATGACGCTGGGGATGCCGCGATGACCGCACATCGTCCCCGAATTGTTTTGCATCCTGTTTCTGCAACACCGGCAATACCTGTACTTAGCCGGCAAGGGCAACATCTCGAACGTCGTTTTTTGTTTACTTTCAACCGGGCTTATTCCGGCTGACACGGCTACAACACCGGAAAGCAGTGCTGAACCGGTTTACCATTAATCTTAAAGACAGGATATCCAGGCATTAAAACCTGTTTAAAAAATAAGGACACTTCCAATGAACGGCGGAAACACCCACCAAGACGCTAGATAATGCACAGCTTCTAGAATGTCATGATACCTAAAAAGCTCCCCCTATTTTCCACTGGTGGAAAAGTTGTTTTTATCATCTCCCTATTCGTACTGATCTTAGTATTGCTGGGCGGGATGTTTTTTTGGTATGACACTATCTTCGACGGCGTGCGCGCCTATGTCAGGGGCGAAGGGTTGTGGGCCAAAGCGCAGAAGGATGCCGTAAGCTATCTGGGCAGTTATTCCTATAATCATTCGGAAAGCGACTACCACAGAGCGTTGCTGACCGGCTCACTCGAAGCGTTCGCGAATCCGATACCGTCGCCCGGCTGGGCGGCGACGAATTCGTCGTATTGCTCAAAAACGTCACCAGCCGGGAAACGGTTGAAAAAATGCTCAACCCTATTATCAATACAGTATGTAACACTTACCGGATTGATGATTACGATATCGAAATTAGCGTCAGCGTCGGAGTGAGCATTTATCCCGACCATGGAACTGACGCCAAAACACTGTTGCATCATGCTGATACAGCGATGTATCAAACAAAGGAATCAAAAGGAGCTGTTCTACTATAAGCCTCTGCGAACGTTGTTCGCCTGAACCCGGAGATAAGCGCTTAAATGCTATCAGGATAAGGCCTTTGTTTTTCAGGCGGGGCGGATTTTTCGATCTGACGGCGAAATTCGTCCAATTGTCGTATCAAATCCTGACTGAAGGATCTGATTTGTTTTTCAAATAAAGGAATTTGCTGCCTCAACTCTCTGTTAAAAGTTTCGCCCAACGCCCGCAAGCTTCTAAAAATGTCTCCCAAAGGCAAGATTGAAAGATTATTGAGCGTTTGCTGATAATCGACTTTCCATTGATCGTTTTCTTTTAATAACACCGTATCAAACGGCAAGACATCATTGCTCTCGGTTTGTTTTAACGTCATGAACGTGGCTACCGTTGCATTGGAGCCATTGATTACCGCCCTCTCGGTCTTTACTGTCGCATCTTCCAGAGCCGGCTGTGTTCTCACCAGATATTGAGTATCCCGAGTGGCGTATTTTCTGGCAGCGTCAAGATCGTCATCGGCCATCGCTTCCCAAAATTCCTCAGTCACCTGCTCGGGAGTCGATACGGTTTGACAACCGCTCAGCAAAAACAGCAAACTTAAAATCCCCGCCAATCCAGTCAGGCTTTTCTTTGCGTGATAACCTGAGAAGCTCTTTAATAAAACTTTAGTTGTCGCCATCGAAACCTCCGGGAATTTACAGCCAATTCGGGAAAAAGTTATTTGGATTATACGATAGCCAGAACATCGGCTTCCATACAGAAAGTTTTATACGCCAAGAATGGCATAGCCTCATCGATTCTTGAAAATATATTTCACTCGCGACATAAACTCTTTTCAAGAGGCACAGAAATCTCCGTGTTTTTCTGCATATCTATGATAGATTTGATCAATATGTCTCATCCGTTGCTTAACAAAGCGTCCAGCTTTAAAAGCCGCTGATGTGTATGAGTTTATAATTCAGCCTACATAGGCTGATCGCGGTCACCGTTGCGGTTTTTAATTAATTGATATAGCAATAGTATTGGGTTAGCGATAGCGTAGCCAAACCGAGGAGATATCTCATGGTCGACAGAAGACACTTTATCAAGAACATCGCAGGCAGCCTTGCAGCGCTCGGTGGATTATCCCTCTTGCAACGATCGGGTCTGGCGGCTGCATCAGAAATACCGATTATGGATGCCCTGCCCGGCAAAGAGGCGCTGATCAAACAAACTTTCCGCCCGCCCAATTATGAAACACCGATCAATGTTTTTGATGCGCCCTTTACGCCCAATAACCGGTTTTTCGTGCGTTATCATAACGCCGTGATTCCGGAAGTGAATGCCGGCAAATGGCGACTGCATATAGGCGGCGAAGCTGCTCGCACGCCGTTGGAATTCACCCTTGAACAATTACGCAAGGTTTTTGAACAAGTCGAAATCCCCGCCTTGTGTCTATGCTCCGGTAACCGTCGAGCAGCGTTTGAACCGCCTGCGCCCGGGTTACAGTGGGGTTCCGGCGCGATGGGTAATGCGCTCTGGCGCGGCGTTCGCCTGAAAGACGTACTTGAGAAGGCCGGAATCGACCCGTCCGCGCTGGAAGTGAGTCTGGCCGGATCAGATTCCGGGGTACTACCCACAACGCCGGACTTTGTTAAAAGCCTGCCGCTCACTAAAGCGCTGGATGAAAATACCCTGATCGCCTTTGAGATGAACGGCGAACCGTTGCCCCACTGGAACGGCTTCCCTGCCAGACTGATCGTTCCCGGCTGGACCGCCACTTATTGGATGAAACACCTGACGGCCATTCATGTCATATCCAAGCCTTTGGACGACTTTTGGATGAAAACCGCCTACCGCATCCCCAAGGATCGCTTCCCAAGCGGGCAATTTAGCTCACAGAAAACCGAGACCCATATGCCGATCACGGAAATCCTGGTCAATTCATTGATCACCAATCTGGTAGACGGACAGACTTTGCCAAAATCCAAACCAATCGAAATCAAAGGCGTCGCTTGGGACGGCGGAGACGGCATCGCGCGGGTCGAAGTTTCTACAGATGGCGGCTTCAATTGGAAGCAGGCTACATTAAAGCAGGATTACGGCCGCTTCTCCTGGCGTCAATGGCAGTTGGTCTTTGCACCTAAACATCCCGGACAATACCCAATCATGGTGCGAGCCACCAGCCATTCCGGCATCAGCCAACCGCTGGAGCCGATCCCGAACCCTTCCGGTTATCACCACAACGCCGTACAGAAAATTACCGTTAAAGCGGTTTGAGGAGAATAGGATGCGAACACTGATTTTATTGCTATCGTTTTTCGCCGCCACGGCAACAGCCGGGGAAAACCAGATATTTTTGAAAGAAAGGCCGGGCAAAAACCAAGTCGTTGCGCAATGCGCGATATGTCACAGCCTGGACTATATCACCCAACACGCCTCAGTTCTGGACCGGGCCGGCTGGGAAAAAACCGTCAGCAAGATGATCAATGTGATGGGGGCGCCAATCAATGATGCCGATAAACAAATCATCATCGATTATCTGGCACAGAATTATGGGAAATAACAAAAATTAATGACATCAATAAGGTCAGCCCATTACGAATCTATCAGCATTAGAGCGGTTCTTTTGAACCAGATACTTATTGACAGGTAAGGCGCAATCCTTCTCTATCAGGCTTTACGTTAACTACAAAGAGACTTTCTTCATTGACAAATATTATCTCGCCCTGTGTAAGGAACTGCTGCCTAAATGAGGAAAATGTCTGCCTTGGTTGTTTTCGCAGCATTGATGAAATTATTAAATGGAGTAATGCGACAGAGCAGCAAAAGCAGGAAATACTAAATTCGGCAAATGTACGAAAAATTGATCATCGACTTAAATACGGATCTAACATAGATTTTTAGTGATTTAGCGAAGATCAACTCTTAAGCTGCAAAGTGTAATAGGCATTAGCCGTATTGCACCGCATGCTTGACTTCGAAAATGAAGCAATACGCTATCGCTATTGAGCTCTACGAGCTGATCGGCGGAGAAGAAATGCCGCAAAATTGCATGCATCAATCGCAGCCCCACATCCTTGTGGAGAATGCAGAAAAGCTCAACAGCAGCTCCTCTATTTTTTACTGTGTTCCCGGACAAGGAGCAAACTCGCAAGAAGGCGGCACACGGCCCACGAACGAACCGTCCACACACTGGCTTACATCCTGAGTACAAAAGACCGTCTCGTTGTTACATCTTTCGACTGGAGTTACCGAATAGGCCGTGGTCTGCGGATTCGGCCGAATAGTATTTAGTTGATTTATAACCGCGTTAAGGTTTTCTACCTGTCCAGCGGGTGCAGCTTCCGCACAAGCTGAGAAACCTCCTTCAACCCCGTGGCCCAAGACAATAAATTTATCTATCACGCCATTGGCTATCGCGTGCCCAATAACCTGCCGCACGGTATCGGAGGCCGCAATATCCACTGCCGGCCCTATGCCGGTAATACTGACTTCAAACGCAGGACCTGCCGTAACCTCAGGACTTAGCGGAGTCGTAGGAGTCTCCGCGAACATAGAACCTGTCGTCGTAGTGGTAGAACCGGTTGTAGTCACTGGAGTTGTCGGAGTAAATGGCGTTGCCGTAGTCACAGGACTTATCGTTGCCGCTGGACTTGCCGAAAACAGAGTACTTGTCGGATTTGTTGTAGTCATAGGTGTTATCGTAATCGCAGGATTTGTTGTTGTCACAGGATCTGTCGTAGTGGCAGGAGGTGCCGCAAACCTAGGATCTTCCGCAAAGGCGGACGTGGTAATGAATAGCGCCGACAACAACACAAAAGAATAATCTGATTTTTTCATGGGCTCCTCCGAAATAAATTGCTTAGAACAAAGGAAAAAGACCCGCCTGACGTAAAGCAGGCATCTGTGGAATGGATATTAAATCTCGAACCGAAGCGTAACGCGGCCTCGGTAGTCCGTAAAGCCTGATGCTATGGCATCTAAAAATCAATAGCAACCTTTTTGGCAAGTTAAAACATGAAGCTGATTTTCTAGCAAAACCATGACGTTACCCCGAATCGGCCAGCGTTGGCGGCGTTTGCGAACAGCAACACATAGGAAAGTGCGGGAGGTATCCGTGCAAAGAATTAATGGCGTCCATTGCCGAACCGAGGATCGAGGAAATGCGCTGTTCGCTTTCGGTCAGCGCCTGCATCATCAGCCGTTGTTCGGTGCGGTCGCGCTGGGTTTCGACAATCGCCACCACTTCGCCCTGTTCATCAGTGATGGTACCGGCATCGATAACCCGATAAAGCCTGCGTCCGTCCGGCATCGGACACCGGTTTTCGGTGTGATATATATCGCTGCAAGATGTGGAATTGCGGGCATGTTCATAAAGGCTGGACACTTCGCCCAAGGTGCCATCGAGCAGCAAATCGCCCAGACACGGTCGTTTTTGAGTATAAAAGCCGCGCCAATGCTGATCGGTGCCGATCATGTCCTCGGCTTTCAGGCCGGTCAATTGTTCGCAGGCTTTGTTCCAGATCACCACCTGATGCTTGGCGTTCAACACGAACGCCGACACCGGCATGTGCTGCAATAAATGCTCGGCGGACAGGTTTTGGATTAACGGGTTTGTTTTCATATTGGGTTCAAAAATAAGACTTGTTGTGCCTGACAGGCTCGAACGGTATGCATCTTAGAGTTTAACCAAGCAAGGCCGGAAATAAGATCATCTTGCTACTGCTTGAACCGGCTTATTTGTGCCCTATGGGTATTCCGGACTACGGAGCTCGATTAAGACCTTCCAGGTTTTAAAAACCTGGAAGGTCTTTGCTACGGTTACCCAAGCAGTTCTCATTATTTTCAAATAAGGTAAGTAGTGCCCTTTTATCATTAAACGGTTCGTAAAAGCCGTCTTGTCAGCAACGCCTTCAAGTCCCGCCGCGTGTCTGCAATCAGATGAATATAGACGCTGTCCTGGCGCACTTCATAGATGATGCGGTTCATTCCCGATATAACCTGCCTGTATTGGCTGAGATTAATTTTCTCGAACTCTTCAGGGATAGAACCGGCATAAGGAAAAGTCTTCAGGTTACGGATCGTCTCCTTTATCCGGTCGAAGGTTGTTTGCCGGGTTTCCTGGGGGAAATCTTTGACGATGTAGCTTCTGAGCTCTTTTAGGTCATGCTCGGCCGATTCGAGGATGATGATTATAAAACTCATGGATGATCGAGTTTATCCAGTACGGCAAACACTGTCTCTGCATCGCGAAATTTGCCTTGCTCAATTTCTCGATTCCCGAGCGCCAGTATTTCCAACAGGGCCCACGAAGTACACGGAGAAAATCAATATCAAAACTCCGTGTACTTCGTGTTCTCTGTGGTGAATAATCCTTTCAACCTGATTTTGAAAATACCCTCATAGATTCTGGAGCGTGGGAACGATGGATATGGCTGGATAAACCTCAACAATCCGAACTGATTATGATAACGGGATGACTAACCCGGCATTAAATCGGTAAAATAGCGGTTTTTTATTGACCAGCTTATTAAAACATAATGCGTACTACTCAATTCCCGCTCAATACCGTAAAAGAAACACCGGCTGATGCCGAAATCGCCAGCCATCAGCTGATGATCCGCGCAGGCCTGATCCGCAAACTGGCCGCGGGCCTTTATACCTGGTTGCCCTTGGGACTGCGAGTCATGCGCAAGGTCGAAAAAATCACTCGCGAGGAAATGGAAAAAACCGGTGCGCTGGAAGTATTGATGCCAGGCCTGCAACCGGCCGAACTGTGGCAGGAAACCGGACGCTGGGAACAATACGGCCCTGAACTGGCGCGATTGAAAGACCGTCACGAACGCGATTTCTGCCTGGGACCGACTCACGAAGAAATCATTACCGATCTGGCGCGCAACGAGATCAAAAGCTACAAGCAGCTGCCGATCACTTATTACCAGATTCAATCCAAATTTCGCGACGAAATCCGCCCCCGTTTCGGCGTGATGCGTTCGCGCGAATTTATCATGAAAGACGCCTACTCCTTTCATTTGGATCAGGAATCATTGCAGCTCACCTACGATGCGATGTATCAGGCTTATACCAATATCTTTAACCATCTGGGCTTAAAGTTTCGTGCGGTCATCGCCGATTCCGGCTCGATCGGCGGCGCGGTATCGCATGAATTTCATGTATTGGCCGATTCCGGCGAAGATGCGATTGCGTTTTCAACCGACAGCGAATACGCCGCTAACGTTGAAAAAGCCGAAGCGGTGGTGCCTGCGGGCTCTCGCGGTGCGGCGACTGAACAAATGACGCTGGTCGATACGCCCAACCAGCACAGCATCGAAGAGGTCTGCGGCTTTTTAAACATCCCCACTACCCAATGTCTTAAAACCTTGATCGTTAAAGGCGAAGAAGACACGCTGGTTGCGCTGCTGTTAAGAGGCGACCATAACCTTAACGAAATCAAAGCCATCAAAATTGACGGCATTGCCTCGCCGCTTGAATTCGCCAGCGATGAGCAAGTGGCCGGCGTCTGCAACTGCAAGCCCGGATCGATCGGCCCGATCGGCTTGAACATCAAAATCATCGCCGACCGCAGCGTGACCTTGATGTCCGATTTTGTTTGCGGTGCCAACCAGGACGGCAAGCATTACAAAGGCGTCAACTGGGGACGCGATTTGCCTGTTCCTGAACATGTTGCCGACCTGCGCATGGTGGTTGAAGGCGACCCCAGCCCGGACGGCAAAGGCCAAATCACGTTGGCCCGAGGTATTGAAGTCGGGCATATTTTCCAGCTTGGCACCAAATACAGCGAAGCCATGAAAGCCGGCATCACCAACGAAGAAGGCAAAAACCAGATCATGATCATGGGTTGCTACGGCATCGGTATTTCCCGTGTTGTCGCCGCAGCGATCGAACAGAACCATGACGCTAAAGGCATCATCTGGCCTGCTAATTTGGCGCCGTTCCAGGTCGCGCTGTGCCCGATGAACATGCATAAATCCGAACGCTTGAAAGAGGCAGCCGAGAAGTTATATAAGGACTTGCAGGCAGCGGGAATCGATGTGTTGTTCGATGACAGAAAGGTTCGCGCCGGTTTTATGTTCTCCGATATGGAACTGATCGGCATTCCGCATTGTATCGTGTTAGGCGACCGCGGCCTGGATGCCGGCACGGTTGAATACAAAGCCAGAACGGCTGAAGCTAACGAGGAAATTCCGTTTGCGGATGTTATTGATTTTCTGAAGGCTAAGTTAGCTTAAAAACTGTTAATTGCTCACCACGAAGGCACGAAGAAAAGAATATAAAACTTCGTGCTCTTCGTGCTCTTCGTGGTTTATTAGCCTTTATTGCTGCTGAATCAAATTCAGCGTTCTTTCCGGCAGGTTTTCTGTCGTTGCCCCTTCCAGATGCAGGCGCGCATCTTCATGCACGGTCGTCATAAAGCGGATCAACTGCATCTCGTGCTGCATTTTCTGTTCAAAGTCTTCCGCTTCCCACATTTTATTCAGCAAGTATTTCGCATGATGATGAATGGTAAAGGCGACCGCCTCGGGCAGATGGATGTAACTGGCCTGAATTGAGGCTTTAAGCTGGTCCAACGAGGCCAGATACTGTTTATAGTCTTTAATATCCTGCTTGCACTTGGTTTTAAACATCGACAATTCGGCATCGTGTTTAGTTTTTAACAGATTGATGTCATGCTCCAACTTTACGCTTTTCTTTTTCAGTTCGGCTTCAAGGGCTTTTTCGGCCAGCACGCGCGCATGCTTGAGCTTTGCCTGAGCATCCTGATTAGCCTGCTGCCACTTCAGGTTTTCATCCTTGACCGAATGGAACAAATTAACAATGTTTACAACCCAGCTTTTTAAAATAGTCATACGCTACACAATAGTGGAGATTTTTTGCTGCAATTTCAGCAATGACTCGATGTCCTGCTGCTTCCGGAAGCGGACATTGTCTCGTTGCAGTTGCTGATAGGTTGTTTCCGGCAATTTGGGCTTGATCGATAGCAGGTCTTTATCGATGGCTTTGGACAGTGACCGAATATGTTTACGATTATTCAGCTTTAACAGGCGTTTCCTGTTCAGTTCACTGAAATATTTGATCTGCTGCGTTTTAAAATAAAACAAACGCTTAACTTGGTCCTGTCTGGCCTGAACAAACCACAACCGCCGCTGTGCTCGTTGTTTAGCCGAAAAATAATCCAACATAGCACGGACGATTATTTTAACAAGGCCCAGCAATCCAGCGATGACCAGCGCAGCAAATCCGCTTAACAGCATTGCGGAACCGAGCATGGTGAATGCGTTCGGCAAGCCCGGCACAGCTAACCACAGCAACAGTTCCACCAATAACAATACCGGCAATGAAACTAAAATCAACAACAGGGAAATTCTAATGATCAAAATGAAAACCGGAAAGCCAAAAAGCTACCTTGATAGGCATGTCGGTTATTGTACTCAACTTTCTATTAAAGGTTTAATCCGGGCTTTAAAGTTGCGTGCTAACCAGGCCAATCTCTCATCATAAAGTGCTGCGATTAAATGGGCCGATAAACCCTGACCGCAAGGCGATTGCTATTATTTGTGTTCGAATACTAAAACCGCGCCCCAATTATTCTGTTATGTTTTTAATGCTAAAATTAAACAGTAAAAATCGATTAACCGTTTTACCTAACCTGAAATTTATACACATTAAACTCATACAAAAATAATGAATAGATTAAAAGATAAAATCCGCGATATTCCGGACTTTCCAAAACCCGGCATTATCTTCAAGGATATCACCCCCCTAGTAAAAGATCCTGCCGCGTTGAGACTTGCCGTTCATCAATTAATACAACCTTTTTTAGGCAGAAATATTAGCGTAGTTGCCGGCATGGAAGCGCGCGGATTTATCTTCGGCTCTTTGGTCGCGTGGGAATTAGGGCTTCCGTTTGTGCCGTTGAGAAAGCCGGGAAAACTACCGTATGACGTGCAAAGCGTATCGTATGACCTTGAATACGGCTCAGCTACCCTGGAAGCGCATATCGACGCAGTTGATGCGAACGATCGTGTTTTATTGATTGACGACCTGCTGGCTACCGGAGGAACTGCAAAAGCAAGCTGCGAATTAATTGAACAACTGGGCGCCAAAATAGAAGCATGCGCGTTTGTGGTGGAACTGGATTTTCTGGAAGGAAGGAAAAAGCTGGGGGATTACGAAGTCCATTCTCTATTGCATTATTAGAGCTACCTCCTTGTAGCTCACATTAAAAATACTATCTTCTGTATTTTTTTGATTTTTTTAATTCATCCACTTTAGTACCGGCATCTTCAAACGATTTGGCGGTACTATCAAATGACTGAGCAACGCTGCCAAACGAATACGAAGCTTGTTCGATCTTTTGCGTATCAGCGTTCAGGCGCAGAGCAAAACCCGGTTTATTGCTGGCGCCGGCATCAGCAGAGGCACTGTGTCCGGTAGCGGCATCTTTATCGCCGTCAAGCGGATCGTCGCCAAGAGCATCAATATCCGTTGAGGCTTCGTATTTTCCATCGGTAGCCAGGTTATTACGCCATTGCAAAAAAGATTCGCGGGTGAACACATAAGGATCTAACGCAGCTTCATCGATAAATTTTAATGCGCCTTCCGCACTGGCTCGTGCATTCAGCATAGCCACTAATTGCACAGGCATGCCCACATAAGTGGCCGGGTTTGCCGCCGTATCAAATACCGCTCCTGGGATACCACGTGCAGTTGACGGCCCCAGAAAAGGTAAAACCAGATAAGAACCTTGAGGCACGCCCCATACTGCCAGAGTCTGCTCAAAATCTTCCTCATTTTGTTCCAGCCCGACATGCTTAGCCACGTCAAACAGACCGCCCACTCCCACAGTGGTATTGATAGCTAAACGTCCTGTATCTTCAGCACTTTGTGCAAACTTAGCCTGCAAAACATCATTGAGCACTACATTGACGTTTTTCAGGTTATTGAAAAAGTTAAAGACGCCCGTTTGCATAAACTGCGGAGTTATCCATTTATAGGCATTCGAGATAGGTTCAGCGACATAATTATCAACGCGATCGTTAAAACCAAACATTTTCCTGTTGAAGTTTTCATAAGGATCAGCCTTGTTTTCTACAGCTGGCTGTTCCGCGACTTCTGTTGTTGCACAGCCGCCCAGAGTGATGGCAGCTCCGATCAGCATACCTGAAAATATTTGTTGCATTTTAACGCTACGATTGCCGTTGTGTGGTCTGTTCATCATTGGCATAAACCTATTGTTTTGAATAATTGTCAATTTTCTCATTGATCTTGTTAATTAACGCGTCAAAGCCTTCGCGCTGCAAAATGGTGGTGTATTCCGATCTTTTCAATGCCAAATCACTTACACCATTGGCAATAATATTAATAATGCGCCAGCTATTGCCCTTTTCCTTCAGCATGTAATCGAATTTAACGGGCTTATCACCAGGAATTACAAAGTGGGAATGCACAACAACGCCGCCTCTTGTGGTTTCCTCTTCCGAATCAAATACAAATGATTCACCTGAATAATCTTTAAAATTATGCGCATAAGAAGCAATGCTCAATCGGCTGAATACATCAACCAGCTTTTCTTGTTGCTCTTCGGATAATTTCTCCCACTCCTTACCGACCACAATGCGGGCTATTTTGGTCAGCTCATGGCTATTGGAAACCGGCTCTTTTAACTTTTCATATCTTCCTGCATAGCCTAATTTCTTGCCCTCCTTCATGACAGCAATAAGATCAGCTTGAAACTTTTCTACAACCTGTCTTGCAGTTGCCGGTCCCTCATCCGCAGCAAAAGCGTTTACTGCGCCGAATAAAAGGAACATAAAAACCACAGCTACCTTCATATTTTTTAGAAACATAATCTAAACCTCGTAAAAACCAATACGTATTCATAAGCGTCTTTAAACGCTACAGAGCTGCCACATTTGCATAATCAGCAAGCTGTTTGGGAAATATACCCTACCGTGTACCACATCCCTGTGGATAATAAAGCAATATGAGGCCTACAGCGTGGCGAGCATTTTAATCGGCAATCTCTACTCTTACAGGAATTCCTGCAATGGTTGATGACACCTCTTCTTTTGCATACTGAGGCGTAGCTTCAGGCACCATGGGACCTTCGGTTTTTGGACCTCTAATGGATGTCAACAATGCTTTCAAAGGATGATTTAACATATCTTCAACTGCGGTTGCTTCATAACCGCAATGCGCCATGCAGCTTGCACATTTAGGATTATTAACAGTGCCGTATTTCTCCCAGGGAGTGGTGTCCAAAAGTTCTTGGAAAGTTGAAACATAGCCTTCATCAGCCAACAAGTAGCAAGGTTTTTGCCAGCCGAATACGTTACGGGTCGGATTACCCCACGGCGTACAGTTATAATTTTGGTTACCTGCCAGAAAATCAAGATATAGCGATGAATGATTGAGTTTCCAGTTGCGTTTTTTGCCAATCTTGAAAATACCCCGGAACAAATCCTTCACATCACTGCCTTTAATGAACACGTCCTGCTGAGGCGCACGCTCATAGCTAAAGCCCGGAGCAATGGTTACGCCTTCAACGCCCAGTTCCATTGCATAATCCAGAAATTCAGCAACTTCCTGGGCATTTTCACCTTGAAACAGCGTGCAGTTTACAGTGACTCTAAAACCTTTTCCCAACGCCAGTTTAATAGCTTCAACGGCGCGTTCAAAAACGCCTTCCTGGCAAACGGAGGTATCATGTCTTTCCTGCATACCATCCAAATGAATCGAAAATGTCAGGTAGGGAGATGGCTTATAGTCGTCAATTCTCTTTTTCAACAACAGTGCGTTAGTGCACAGATAAACGAATTTCTTCCGTGCAATGATGCCTTCAACAATTTGAGGCATTTCTTTATGAATAAGCGGCTCGCCTCCTGGAATGGACACCATCGGTGCGTCGCATTCATCTACAGCCTGCATGCATTCTTCAAATGAAAGGCGCTTGTCGAGAATATCATCGGAGTAATCGATTTTACCACAGCCTGCACAGGCCAAATTGCAACGAAACAAAGGCTCAAGCATCAGTACCAAAGGATATTTCTTAACTCCTTTCAACTTCTGCTTAATCAAATAACTGCCTACAGTCAATTGTTGACGTAAAGGAACTCCCACAAGCACACCCTCCAAAAACTTTAATAAACTAATGACGCTCACAAAAATGACCGCCCTGAAAACCACATACCCTATGGAACAACAAAAACCGTACCAATAAAACAACAAGCAATATTCATTCAAAATACAACCGCATACGGCTTTATTAACGATAGGAGTCGAGGAATATTTACCAGCCTGTTATATAATACAAGCGCTTATCTATATTGATTAGAATACTATCTTTTAACTAACGACTCCAGTTTTATAGTGCGCATATGCAAATAGCTTATATGAATTACACCTTCAAGCCTCCTGTAGAAATACGACAAAAATCCCGCTAAGCGATTATTTTTATTAACAAATAACTCCCCCTTAAAACCACCGGATTCACATATTTGCAACAAAACAACATTGCTTTGCAAAATACCAACAAACAGTCTATCATTGCCATTTATTAACTTGAATAACCGTGCAGAACAACATCAAAAATACCATGAGTGAAATTCAAATATCCCTGGATAACCCAAAATCACTCAGCAAATTATCTGATGATCAATTTCAGGCTATATTACTTGAAGGCGTCTCCAGAACGTTTGCGTTGACTATTCCCCAACTGCCGGAAAAATTATACGGCCCAGTGGCCAATGCGTATTTGCTGTGCCGCATAGTCGACACCATAGAAGATGAAGTTTCCTTATCTCCAGGACAGAAAAAATATTTTTGTTCCGAGTTTATTAATGTTGTAAAAACCGGCAACAATTCAGAGACGTTTGCGGTAGATCTGGCACCGTTACTTTCAGATCAAACCATTCCCGCCGAGCACACCTTGATTCACGTGCTGCCGAGAGTGATTGAAATCACCCATAAATTCGATCCCGACCAAATCGAGGCATTGGCTACCTGCGTGAAAACCATGGCCGAAGGCATGCCGATTTTCCAAGCTCTGGATCTGCACGGCGGCCTTGCCACTATGGCCGACATGGACCTTTACTGCTACTACGTTGCCGGATGCGTCGGGGAAATGCTGGCCAAGCTTTTTTGCCATTACTCGCCGGAAATCGCAGAGCACAAAGACGAACTGCTTCCCCTCTCAGTGTCTTTCGGCCAAGGCCTGCAAATGACCAATATATTAAAAGACATCTGGGACGATGCCGGACGGGGCGTATGCTGGCTACCCCAGGATATTTTTACTGAAACAGGGTTTGACCTTAAAAACCTGACTCCGGAAACTAATGATGAAAACTTCAGAAAGGGCCTGGAACACTTGATCAGTATTGCTCATGGTCATTTGCATAATGCATTGAGATACACGCAACTGCTTCCCTCTCATGAAACCGGCATCCGTAACTTCTGCCTTTGGGCATTAGGCATGGCCGTTTTGACTTTAAAGAAAATTAAGCAAAATCTGGATTTCAACAATTCCCACCAAGTCAAAATCACTCGCAACAGTGTTAAAGCGACCATTCTCGCAACCCGATTGACCGGACGCAGCAACACCATGCTTAGCTTACTTTTCAATCTAACAAGTAGTGAACTCAAAACGCCCGACTGGACGTATTCAACACCATCCTCAAAAGCCCCGGCAAAACTTTAAGGACGTAACTTATGTTTAATGAAACTCTTTCAGAAGACACTACCAGCACCATTTCGAGTTCATCGAATACGGTTAATAACTCTGCATTTGACCTGAACCGAGCCATTAACAAAGCGCAGGACAAATTATTAAGCCTGCAAGATAAAGACGGCTATTGGGTATTCGAACTGGAAGCCGACTGCACGATTCCATCAGAGTACATCATGATGATGCATTATTTGGGTGAAATTGATGAATCGCTGCAAGCCAAAATTGCCAACTACTTAAGACCGCGTCAATCCAAAGACGGCAGTTATCCGCTGTATACCGGCGGCCCCGGCGACATCAGTTGCAGCGTTAAAGTCTATTACGCATTAAAGATGGCCGGCGATTCTATTGACGCGCCGCATATGGTTCTGTTAAGGAATTACATCCTCAGTCAAGGCGGCGCTGCGAAAGCCAACGTGTTTACCCGCATTGCCCTGGCAACTTTTGAGCAGTTGCCTTGGCGTGGCGTTCCGTATATCCCTGTCGAAATCATGCTGCTTCCCAGCTGGTTTCCATTCCATTTAGATAAAGTATCGTATTGGTCCAGAACCGTTATGGTGCCGTTATTTATTCTTTGCACGTTAAAAGCCACCGCAAAGAACCCTAATAACATTAATATACTGGAACTTTTCATCACTCATCCCGACAAGGAAAAGCACTATTTCCCTGAAAGGACCACTCTGAATAAAATCTTTCTGGGCTTGGACAAGCTGGGCCGGGCAACACGCCCTTTAATTCCGAAAAAAGCTCATGAATTGGCGATTGAAAAAGCCAAAGACTGGTTTATTGAGAGACTGAACGGCGAAGATGGCCTGGGCGGGATTTTCCCGGCGATGGTCAACGCTTATGAAGCCATGTTGCTGCTGGGCATGCCTAAAGATCACGAACATGTAGTCACCGCACGCAAAGCCATCGACAAATTACTGGTCATCAATGAACATGATGCTTACTGTCAACCCTGTTTATCTCCGGTTTGGGATACTGCGCTGACCGCGCTGGCTTTACAGGAAGCCGACAAAATCGGCAACACCCCAAGCCTGACCCGCGCCTATGACTGGCTTAAGAGCAAACAATTATCCGACGAACCGGGCGACTGGCGGATTTCCAAGCCCGATTTGGCAGGCGGCGGCTGGGCGTTTCAATTTGAAAACCCGCATTATCCCGATGTCGATGACACAGCGGTTGTTGCCTTCGCGATGGCGGAATCGAACCTGCCTTTGCTGGATGAACCGATACACCGCGCGACCCGCTGGATAGTCGGAATGCAGTCTGAAAACGGCGGCTACGGCGCGTTTGACGTTGACAATACGAACTATTATTTAAATGAAATTCCGTTCGCCGACCACGGCGCGCTGTTAGACCCGCCCACATCGGACGTCAGTGCACGTTGCGCGATGCTGATGGCTAGAGTCGCCAAGGATCACGCCGAATATTTGCCTGCCCTGGAGCGCACTATCGACTATCTGCGTAGCGAACAGGAGCAAGACGGTTCATGGTTTGGCCGCTGGGGTACCAACTACATCTACGGCACGTGGTCGGTATTGCTTGGACTGGAGCAAACCAACCTGCCGAAAAGCGACCCCATCTACACCAAAGCCGCAGCATGGCTGAAAAGCGTGCAACACGCCGATGGCGGCTGGGGCGAAGACAATTACAGCTATCATGATGTAAGCCACAGCGGCAAATACCGTTTCAGCACCGCCTTTCAAACGGCTTGGGCTGTTTTGGCGCTGATGGCCGCGGGTGAAGCCCACAGTTCCGAAGTAAAAGCAGGCATTGATTTTATTTTGCGCAACCAGCAAGCTGATGGCGTATGGAATGACGAATGTTTTACCGCGCCCGGCTTTCCGAAAGTTTTTTATCTCAAATATCACGGTTACGACAAGTTCTTCCCGCTATGGGCTTTAGCTCGTTACCGTAACGAGCTTAATAGAAAGTGATCACGGGTATTGTTGTAGCTTTACCGGAAGAACTCAGCACCCTGACCTCAAAAAAGATCGATAAAGGGTGCTGTGTTTTTATTACCGACACGATCGTTCTCGCCTATTCCGGCGCAGGCGCCGACAATGCACGAACAGCATCCGAGTTATTACTTGCGCAAGGCGTCACCCGCCTGATCAGCTGGGGTTGTGCAGCCGCCCTCAGTGAATCGTTAAAGCCCGGCGATCTGATCCTGGCCGATACTTTGATAGATGCCGAAGGCACTCAGATCGACATTCAGCCTGACTGGATCGGATTAACCAATACCCTGCTCTCATCCCATGTAAAAGCCCATATCGGCAGTTTAGCTGAAAGCCTTACCATCGTAGCGACGGCCAAGGACAAAAAACATCTGCATAGCCAAACCGGCGCGATTGCATTGGACATGGAAAGCACCGCTGTTGCCAAAGTTGCCCGTCAAAACGGTCTCCCTTTTCTAACTATTCGAACCATTGCCGATCCGGTTCACATGGACTTGCCTAAAGCCATCAATCATTCTCTTAATGATGAGGGCGACGTTGTTTTAGCTAAGTTATTAGCCTTTATCGCGTTACACCCTACTGAATTACCCGGCCTTATCAAACTGGGCCTACATTTCAATGCTGCAAAGAACACGCTAAGATCGGTCGCCAAACAACTCGACCGCTTGACCGCACTAGCCAGCCAAGCCCAATAAGCCACATGTCCTCTTTTTTCAACACCCTTCTCGGCTGGTGCGAACGACAAATCATGCGTTGCCCATGGACGCTCATATTGCTCTCGCTGTTGCTGTGCGGCAGCACGCTGTACTATTCCATTAAAAACCTGGCGATCAACACCAACACGGCTGAAATGTTGTCGCCCGACTTGTCTTTTCAGCAAAACCAGGCGCGTTTTAACCAGGCATTTCCAGAGGATGCCACTACCATTATTTTGGTGGTTGAGGCCGAAACGCCGGAAGAATCCTCTCAAGCCGCCAACCAGCTGGTCGAACAGCTGGATAAGGAAAACAACCGCTTTGAATCTGTTTATATCCCTACGGATAATGCTTTCTTCAGGCAGCAGGCATTGCTCTACCTCGACCAAAACGATCTGGACAATTTTGCCCAAAAACTTACCGATGCCCAGCCTTTTATAGGCCACTTGGCTCAGAACTACCATCTTGAAGGTCTATTCGGCATTATCGGCCAAGCGCTCAATCGTCACGATCATGCCTTGCCCATGGACTTGAACCCGATACTCCTTGCCATTGATGACGTACTAAACAGTCAGTTAATTGGCCAATCGCACTATTTATCCTGGCAAAACATACTGTCCGCCGACAACTACAAAGAAGAGGCAAAAGCCAAAGTCAACCGGACTATCGTTATCGCCAAACCTAAAATGCATTTTAATGAAATGCTGCCCGCAGATGTCGCGCTTTCAACCGCACGTGAAATCAGCCACGCCATCATGGCGAAAAATCCATCGCTCAGCATCCGTATAACCGGTGAAACTGCTCTGGAACACGAAGAACTTGAGAGCGTTACCAAAGGCGCCACATTCTCCGGTTTGTTGTCGCTGGTTTTAGTGTTTGCAATTCAATGGGTAGGACTGCGTTCAGTCAAGTTGTTAATTACCACTTATATCGTCCTGGTTATGGGATTGATATTGACCGCCGGATTCGCCGCTATCACCGTAGGGCATTTGAATGTCATTTCGATTGCTTTTGCCAGTTTATATATCGGGCTGGGAGTCGATTACGCAATTCATATCTGCCTGCATTATCGCGAAGGCAAGGCCAATGGTTTAACAAATAGCGAAGCCATCCTGGACAGCATCCGCGATGTCGGCTCTTCGCTATTTTTATGCGCATTGGCCACCGCGATCGGTTTTTTTGCCTTTATCCCCACCGATTATGCCGGCGTATCCGAGCTGGGCATTATTTCGGGCGGCGGCATCTTTATCGGCCTGATTATCTCCTTGACGGTATTACCCGCTCTGTTCAGCGTTTTTTCCGTCAACCATGTACAGCCGATACGCTCGCCATTAACCCCGGCATTTATTATTACCTTCCCGTTTCGCTTTTCAACCGGCATCAGAATCGTTTCCATATTGCTGGGCATCGGCGCCTGCTTTGTGCTGACTGATCTTACCTTTGATTACAACCCTATCAATCTCAGGGATCCAAACAGCGAATCGGTCTTAGCCATTAAAGAATTGTTGAAGTCCAAAACGGATTCCCCGTTTGCGCTGACTGCATTGGCAAGCAATCTTGAAGATGCCAAGAAAGTCACCGGTCAACTTAGACAGCAACCATCAGTGCATGAATCCATCACCTTGGCGAATTTTGTAGCTAAAGATCAGGATGAAAAACTGGCGACGATTGAAGATTTAAATATGATGCTGGGCGGACAACTTGAAAATTTCGACAATATACTCGATACCGCCAACCAGCAAGCGGCATTAATCAAATTCAATGACGCGTTAAAAAAAGCCATTCATGACAAATCTCCGAATGCGCCGCAACAAACTTTGCAACAATTGCAACAGCGCATCGAAGCGTTTATGACACAGGCCGATGCCAACCAGATCCCAACTGCAAGTTACGTGCAGCTGGAAAAAAACATTTTAGGCTTGCTGCCGTTTACCTTAGAACGCCTGCGAACCAGCCTGACAGCAAGCGCATTTGGACTGGATGATTTACCGTCGGAGATAAGATCGCACTGGATCAGTGCCAGCGGACTCTATCGGGTACTGATCATGCCGGAAAAAGATCAAAACCAACCTGAGAATTTAAAAGAATTTGTTACGCAAGTGCAAAATATCGATAACTCGGTTTCCGGCCTGCCGATTATCAATCAGGCGGGTGGCGATGCTATTGTCAAGGCATTTATTAATGCCTTCAGCGGTGCTTTTATTGCCATTGTGGTGTTATTATTGCTGATGTACAGAAGTGTCAGAAAGACCTTACTGGTTATCATGCCATTACTGCTAGCTGCAATGCTAACCGGTGCAACCAACGTGTTACTGGATAATCCTTTCAATTTTGCCAATATCATCGCCCTGCCCTTGCTGCTGGGCATGGGTATCGACAGCAGTATCCTGATCATGCACAGACACCACTCCAGTTCAGGCGAAGATGAGAATTTGCTGCAAAGCAGCACCACCCGAGGCATTATTTTCAGTTCCATAACGACCTTGTGCAGTTTTTCAAGCCTTGCTTTCACCGCCCATCAGGGTATGGCAAGCATGGGTTTAGTATTGGCCATAGGCCTTACTTTCACAGTGATGTGCTCTTTAATAGTCCTGCCTGCTTTCAGCGGCAAAAGAATTTAATTTTTTGAGGTATCTAATGTCATTCAGCATCGCCGAACTTTTTTCTCAACATAGCACTGATAAATTTGATCTGCACGAACAGCATTTAAACAACCAAATGGTCAGAGTATTAAAGACCATAGGATATGACCGCCACTACCAAAAGGCCGTCGGCCAGTATCTTTACGATCAGGAAGGCACTGAATACCTGGACTTGCTCAGCGGTTTCGGTGTGTTTGCGATCGGCCGCAATCATCCGTCCGTTATCAGCGCATTGACCGAGACTTTAACACTGGAATTACCCAATTTGGTGCAAATGGATGTATCGGTACTCAGCGGATTGCTGGCACAGGAAATCCTGAAAACCACCCCGGACAACCTGAACAAGATGTTCTTTTGCAACTCCGGCACCGAATCCGTAGAAGCTGCCATTAAATTTGCCCGCTATACCACCAAGCGTGAAAAAATCGTCTTCTGCGAACATGGATATCACGGCTTGACCCTGGGATCATTGTCATTAAACGGCGAAAATATTTTTCGCGAAGGTTTTGGTCCGTTGCTGCCCGGCTGTAGTGCTGTGCCTTTCAATGATCTTGTCGCTCTGGAACAGGCTTTAAGCAACAAAGACGTTGCCGCTTTCATTGTCGAACCTATTCAAGGCAAAGGCGTTAATGTTCCTGATGACAATTATTTGCCGGAAGTTGAACGTTTATGCAAAAAATACGGCACGTTGTTTGTCGCCGATGAAGTCCAAACCGGCTTGGGACGCACTGGAAAATTCTGGGCAATTGATCACTGGAACGTTAAACCCGATATGATCTGCATGGCTAAAGCCCTGTCCGGCGGTTTTGTACCGGTTGGTGCGGTTGCCATCACCCAAAAAATCATGGATACCGTTTATAATCGCATGGACCGCGCTGTCGTGCATGGTTCTACCTTCTCCAAGAACAACATGGCGATGGCAGCAGGACTTGCCACACTGCATGTGATGGAAGACGAGAAACTGGTCGAAAACAGCATGACAGTCGGCACCGACATTATCGACAGCCTGAACGCTATGGCCGGAAAATATGAATTCCTGAAAGAAGTGCGCGGCAAAGGCATGATGATTGCGATTGAATTCCAATCGCCCAAGAGCCTGAAACTGAAAGCGGCCTGGGCTATGCTGGAAGCGGCCAATAAGGGCTTGTTCTGTCAAATGATCACTATTCCTTTGTTTAAAGAACACCACATCTTAACGCAGGTGGCAGGGCACGGCATGAACGTGGTCAAACTGTTGCCACCGTTAAACTTAACGCAAAGAGACCGTGACACTATCGTCAATTCATTCGATAAAACCATCGCCGATACCCACCAAATCCCCGGCTCTATCTGGGATTTAGGCAAGAATCTGGCGGGACATGCCTTGAAAGGAAAAAAATAATAAAAAGAGAAGTAGAGCGCGAATGCCAAAAGTAGGCGCCTCTACGACTGCATGGACGCAGGAGGTAGAGCACCAACAGTAGGTGCTCTAGGCGACGCAGGAGCAGTTGCCGACGACTGCATGGACGCAGGAGGTAGAGCAACGCAGGAGCAGTTGCCGAGGCGATGCAGATAAATATCATGAGCGTTGTGGTTTTCTGAATCGTATTCAATCATAGTTAACGGTGTTCTAATATTAATCTGCATCTGCAAATAGTTACAAACTGGAAAAAGCAATGAAAAAAATCATTCCAATATGTTTATTATTTATCACTTTGTGCTTTTCGCATTGGGCGGCCGCTCATGCGGTGATAACCGATTATTCGCTGAAAATCACGCCCATCCATGCCAATACGCCGGGAAACGTCGAACTGTCGTTTAATTCCCATATAGAACTGGGTTTGTCGCAGATTTTCCTGGTCAGTAAGGGCGACAAACATCAGTTATTGACGGCTACCAACGGCGGCAAACAAGGTCAGATTGTTATCCAGATTCCGCCTTTGGAAGCGGGCGATTATGCCCTCAGATTTAAAGTCTTCGCTGCTGACGGTCATTTAACCGAAGACGTTATTCATTTTTCCGTTACCCAATAGGAGTTGGAAATGGCCGGCATAGCTGATTTTCTCGATTCCCTTATTGGCGGGTTTGACCTGATTTGTTATTCACTAGCAATCGGCGGCCTGTTCTGGGGACTTTTTGTGTTGCGTCCATGGACCCATAACCCTGGATATAATGCAGTATTGCTGCAAAAAACCGTCACTGTTATTTATAAAGGCGGCTTTTGGCTGGCTGCGGCTCAACTTTTCAAAATTGTGCTCAAAGTTTGGTTAATGACCGCCGTACTTGAGCGCTGGCCGTTTCCTGAATTCGCAGGTACCACGCAATTTATAGGCGGCATAGTACGTACAGTGCTGACTGTAGTTATGGCAGGTTACTGTTATCAATACCTCAGCAAAAATCCTGACTCCAAACAGCACTGGGTTACCGCCGGTATTGTAGCCTTGCCGATGATTATTTCCGGTGCTTGGCTGGTGCATGGCGCCGGACGTTTTGAAAATCAGTTTCTACTAATGTCACTGACGGTCATCCACCAGTTGGCAGCAGCGGCCTGGATCGGCGGTGTGTTTCAGTTGGTCTACCTGTGGCTGTTACGCAGCAGCACACAGATTGATGCCGGACTATGGCCTTTATTGCTTAAGCGTTTCACTATGTTCGGCATAGCTTCGGTTGCAATGATTCTGATCTCTGGTCTGCCTATTGCACTGCAATACATCGACACCTGGAACGGCCTGATCGGTACCGGCTACGGCAATTTATTGATGGTTAAAATCGTCTTAATGAGCATAGCCCTGGGTTTTGCCTTCTTGAACAAATCCGCAGTATCGGCATTCGGTTTTTCAGGCAATGGCCACGCATTAACTAACCGCGTCCCTTATTACATTGAAGCGGAAACCTTTGTGCTGATCACCCTGCTGTTTACTGCCGCCAGCCTGGCATCTCAGCCTCCGGCCATTGATATTCCGACCCTGACCGCAAGCTGGCAGGAAGTCTTGAACACTTTCAGCCCGCAGATTCCCCAAACCAGCTCGCCAACGCATACTGATTTGATTGCCGGTGAAGCCGGACGCGTTGCCATTGTCGGCCAAGTGCCGTCGCTCGCGGCAACCGAATGGTCGAACTACAACCATAATATTGCCGGTATCTTTTTGACCGTAATGAGCTTTTTTGCGATGTTATCTTACGTAAAAAAACCGGGTTTTGAACATTGCAAATACTGGCCGTTGGGCTTTGTCGGGCTGGGTATTTTCCTGTTTTTCCGCAGCGATGCCGAAACTTGGCCCTTGGGTCCGATAGGTTTCTGGGAGAGCACATTTAATAACGGCGAAGTGTTGCAGCACCGGATTGCGACCCTACTGGTATTTGTACTCGGCATTATGGAACTCACTGCAAGAATAACCAAAAACCCAACCAGCAAATTACCCTTTGTCTTTCCATTGCTGGCGGCTTTTGGTGGCTTGATGCTGCTGACCCATTCCCATGTCGGCTTTCAACCCAAAAGTGCTTTTCTTATCCAGGTCGGCCATACCATGATGGGGATTTTCTCTCTGATTCTGGCAAGCGGTCGTTGGCTGGAATTAAAATTGGACAGACCGGGCAAGGACATTGCCGGTTTTATTTCTGTTGCCGCCCTGTTTCAGATTGGCCTCATCCTGATGTTCTATCGCGAACCTCTTTATTAATATGAATACATTACATAACTACCCACTGCTTAAAGATATCAATTCACCGGCCGATGTACGCAAGCTGTCGAAAAGCCAGCTTAAGCCTCTGGCAAAAGAACTACGCGATTTTTTAACCCATACTGTGAGCATTTCCGGTGGCCATTTTTCAGCAGGCTTGGGCACAGTTGAGTTAACGGTAGCCTTGCATTATGTGTTCGATACGCCCTCCGACCAGCTGGTTTGGGATGTGGGTCACCAGGCTTATCCGCACAAGATTCTGACCGGGCGAAAAGAACGCATGACGACTATCCGTACTCGGGATGGGGTATCGGCGTTCCCGAATCGGGCAGAAAGCGAATATGATGCGTTCGGCGTCGGGCATTCCAGCACCTCGATCAGCGCGGCCTTGGGCATGGCGATTGCGTCGGAGTTAAAAGGCGAAGACAAGAAAATGGTCGCCATTATCGGCGACGGCAGCATTACCGGCGGCATGGCTTTTGAAGCGATGAACCATGCCGGCGCTCTGGATGCGAACCTGCTGGTGATTTTGAACGACAACGATATGTCGATCTCTCCGCCGGTCGGCGCGATGAACAATTACCTGACCAAGATTTTGTCCAGCAAATTTTATTCGTCAATGCGAGAAGGCAGTAAAAAAGCGTTGAGCAGCATGCCCAGCGTCTGGGAACTGGCACGGCGCACCGAAGAACATATGAAAGGCATGGTCGTGCCGGGCACCTTGTTTGAGGAGCTTGGTTTTAACTATATCGGCCCGATTGATGGGCACGACGTCGACATGCTGGTATCGACTCTGGAAAACCTGAAGCATATTACCGGGCCGCGCTTTTTACATATCGTCACCCAAAAAGGCAAGGGTTATCCGCCTGCCGAAAAAGATCCGTTGGCTTATCATGGCGTACCGGCTTTCGATCCGACCAAGGATTGCCTGCCCAAATCCGCGCCCTCCCCGCATCCGACTTACACGGAGGTGTTTGGTGAATGGCTCTGCGATATGGCGGCAAAAGACGAGCGCTTACTGGGCATTACTCCCGCTATGCGCGAAGGTTCCGGACTGGTCAAATTTTCGGAGTGCTACCCAAGACGTTATTTCGATGTCGCCATTGCCGAGCAACATGCAGTAACGCTGGCAGCAGGGCAGGCTTGCCAAGGTGCAAAGCCCGTTGTCGCGATTTACTCGACGTTCCTGCAACGGGCTTACGATCAGATGATTCATGATGTCGCGATCCAGAACCTGGATGTATTGTTTGCATTGGACCGCGCCGGCCTTGTCGGCCCGGACGGCCCGACCCATGCCGGTAGCTTCGATTACAGCTATATGCGTTGCATTCCCAATATGCTGGTGATGGCGCCTGCCGATGAAAACGAATGCCGGCAAATGCTCTATACCGGCTTTATGCATGAAGGCCCGGCGTCGGTGCGTTACCCGCGCGGCAAAGGTCCCGGCGTTGCCATCAATAAAGACATGACCGCGTTACCGATAGGCAAAGGCGAAGTTCGCCATCAAGGCAGCCGCATTGCGATTTTGGCCTGGGGCAGCATGGTAACGCCGTCTATGGAAGCGGGCAAACAGCTGGGCGCGACTGTCGTCAACATGCGCTTTGTAAAGCCTATCGATACCGAACTGGTTCTTGAGTTAGCCAAGAGCCATGAAGTGCTGATTACTGTGGAAGAAAACGTTCTCGCCGGTGGCGCAGGCAGTGCCGTCAATGACTTCCTGCAAGCGCAACAAATCCTGATGCCGGTGTTGAATATCGGCCTGCCGGACAGCTTTGTCGAGCAAGGCACAAGAGAAGAATTGCTGGCACTATGCGGTCTGGATGCTAAGGGAATTCTTACTCAGGCTGAGAAGTATTGCGCGTAAAAGCATTCTGAGGTAATGATCAAAAAGGGCGACCCAAGGGTCGCCCTTTTTTTATGCCCATGAAAGGCATGCAATGATTGCCATACCTAACTTTTTGCAGATCCAAAACACTTGATTAAGCTCAATAACATCGCATACCATTTTCCCATCCACGCGATTAACGCTCCTTACCTTGGCTTAAAGACATGTTAACCATCCTGATACTTCCGGTATTAAACGATAATTACATTCACCTGATTCACGATCCTGTATCAGGCGAAACCGCTGCGGTTGACCCTGCCGTTTCCCAACCGGTTCTGGAGGTTTTACATCAAAAAGGCTGGCGGCTGACCATGATTCTAAATACCCATCATCATGGGGATCATGTCGGAGGTAATCTGGAGCTGAAACAAACAACCGGCTGCACGGTTATTGCGCCACTCTCTGACCAGCATAGAATCCCCGGTTTGGATCGCGGCGTTGTTGACGGGGATGTGATAACACTCGGCAAGCATTCGGCCAAAGTCATCTCTACTCCCGGCCACACCAGTGGCCATGTGGTTTATCATTTTGCTGACAACAACATGCTGTTTTGCGGGGATACGTTGTTCGTAATGGGTTGTGGCCGGTTGTTTGAAGGCACTGCGGAACAGATGTGGCATTCGTTACAGAAGTTAAAGGCGTTGCCCGGATCGACTCAAATCTATTGCGCTCATGAATATACCCAAGCCAATGGCCGGTTTGCGTTAACGGTTGAGCCTGATAATCAGCAGTTACGGCAAAAAATGGCGGTCGTTAATCAGCTGAGGGCAAATCACGTACCGACTGTGCCGTCGACGATAGAACAGGAACTGGCGACCAATCCGTTTTTCAGGGAAGACAGTTTGGCGTTGCAGGAAACGATTAAGATGGTGGGAAAAGAGCCAGTGGAAGTATTTGCCGCAGTCAGGCGGTTGAAAGATAATTTTTAATCGGTCCTGCAAGAATTAGAAAAAACCACGAAGGACACGAAGAGCACGAAGTTTTATTATTTTCTTCGTGTCCTTCGTGCTCTTCGTGGTGAATTCTGTCCTTTTAAGCCTTAGGCCGCATATGCGGGAACAACAGCACATCGCGTATTGACGGCGCATCGGCAAACAGCATAACCAGACGGTCGATACCTATGCCCTCGCCTGCTGTCGGCGGCATGCCGTGTTCCAGCGCGACGATATAATCGGCGTCAAAGTGCATCGCTTCATCATCGCCGGCCTCTTTTTCTTCCACCTGTTTTTGGAAACGCGCGGCTTGGTCTTCGGCATCGTTCAGCTCGGTAAAGCCGTTGGCAATTTCCCGTCCACCGACAAAAAATTCGAAACGGTCGGTGACATGAGGATCATTGTCATTGCGTCGTGCTAATGGTGATACTTCCACCGGATAAGCGGTAATGAAGGTCGGATTCATCAAGCGGCTTTCGACGGTTTTTTCAAATATCTCGATCTGAATTTTGCCCAACCCGTAACCGTCTTTAACCGGGATGTTCAGCTTTTTGGCGACTTCAACCGCAGCTTCGCGTGTGGCGATATTTTCCGCTGTTAAATCCGGGTTAAAGTGCAGAATCGACTCAACCACGGTCATACGGTCGAACGGCTTGCCGAAATCGTATTGTTCGCCTTGATAGGTAATCAGGGTTTGCCCCAACACTTCAATCGCAACACCGCGCAGCATAGCTTCGGTTAAATCCATTAATTCGTGGTATTCCGCGTAAGCCTGATAAAACTCCAGCATCGTGAATTCGGGATTATGGCGGGTTGATAAACCTTCGTTGCGGAAGTTGCGGTTGATTTCGAACACTCGTTCAAAACCGCCGACCACCAAGCGTTTTAAATACAACTCCGGCGCGATACGCAGATAGAGATCCATATCCAACGCGTTATGAAAAGTCGTAAAAGGACGTGCCGTTGCTCCGCCCGGAATCATTTGCATCATCGGCGTTTCAACTTCCAGGAAATTACGCTCGATCAGGAATTGGCGGATATAAGCGACGACCTTGGAACGGATCAAAAAAGTGTTACGCGACTGCTCGCTCATGATCAAATCCAGGTAACGCTGACGGTATTTGATTTCCTGATCGGCAATGCCGTGAAATTTTTCAGGCAATGGACGCAACGCTTTGGTCAGCAGGCGAATATCGTCAACCTTGACGCTGAGCTCTCCAGTCTGGGTTTTAAACAATGTGCCTTCAGCGCCGACGATATCCCCGATATCCCATTTTTTGAACTGCTCGTTGTAAAAACTTTCAGGCAGCGCATCACGAGTCACATACAGCTGGATTTTGCCGGACATGTCCTGAATATGGCAGAAGCTGGCTTTGCCCATCACCCGACGGGTCATCATTCGCCCGGCCAATTTCACCCGCAAGGGTTCTGCTTCGAGTTCTTCCTTGGATTTTTCGTTGTATTCGGCCAGCAGTTCGCCAGCCACCACATTGCGGCGAAAATCGGTAGGAAAAGCAATGCCGCCGTTTTCGCGCAGCTCGTTCAATTTGCTGCGGCGTTGCCTGATTTGTTCCTGTTCGTCGTGCTCAATTTCTGACATTTTATTGTTAACTCTTGGTTTAAATAGACTTACAGGCCGCTCTTCAAGCTGGCCTCGATAAACTGATCCAGGTCGCCATCCAGAACCGCCTGGGTGTTGCCGGTTTCGACACTGGTGCGCAAATCCTTGATCCGAGACTGATCTAAAACATAAGAACGGATCTGGCTGCCCCAGCCTATGTCCGACTTGGTATCTTCCAAGGCCTGAGCCGTCTCACTGCGTTTACGCATTTCCAGCTCGTACAATTTGGCTTTCAATTGCTTCATCGCGGTGTCGCGGTTTTTATGCTGGGAGCGGTCGCTTTGGCATTGCACGACAATCCCTGTCGGGTTGTGGGTCATACGCACTGCCGATTCGGTCTTGTTGATATGCTGGCCGCCCGCGCCGCTGGCACGGTAAACGTCGACTCGTATATCGGCGGGATTGATGTCGATGTCGATATCATCATCAATTTCCGGCGATACGAACACCGACGCAAACGAGGTATGGCGGCGGTTTCCTGAGTCGAATGGCGATTTTCTAACCAAGCGATGCACGCCGGTTTCGGTGCGCAGCCAACCGAACGCATATTCGCCTTCAAATTTGATCGTGGCGCTTTTGATGCCGGCCACGTCGCCTTGCGACTCTTCGATCAGTTCGGTTTTAAAACCTTTCTGCTCGCCCCAACGCAAATACATGCGCTCAATGATCGATGCCCAATCCTGGGCCTCGGTGCCTCCGGAGCCGGACTGTATATCCAAAAAGGCGTTGTTGGCGTCCATTTTTCCGGAAAACATGCGGCGAAACTCCAGGTCTGCGACTCTTTTTTCAAAGTGCTCCAGATCATCGACGACGGTATTAACCGTTTCTTCATCGTCTTCTTCAACCGCCATCAGCAGCAGTTCTTCTGCGTCAGAAAGACCGCGTTCCAAGTCGTTAATAGTGTTAACGATGACTTCCAGCTGGCCGCGCTCTTTGCCCAGAGCCTGCGCTTCTTCAGGGTTATTCCATATAAGCGGGTTTTCCAGCTCCCGTAAAACTTCGATTAGACGTTCGCTCTTGACGTCAAAGTCAAAGATACCTCCTAAGGGCATCGCCACGGCTTTTTAAGTCGGCTATTTTGTTTTTGATCGGATTTATTTCTTGCATGAGGTGTATTTAACCAATGACAGTCGAGACCAATGCACGGATGAGCTTTTTGGTCGATAAAAACTTTACGTAGAAGGTGATTATAAACTATAAGCCCGGCCGGTTCATCCCAAGTTACCGGCTTAAGAGCATTAGGGCCGCGACTTTAAGCCCACACTGCTTATCAAGCGCATGAAAGTCTGATTTGCATTCCCAGCTTCAGAGCCAGTTGTTGTTCTGCACGGCCTTTATTAACCGCAATTTCGACCAGCCCGCTGGAGTTTTTATACCAAAAAGCCTGCTTTTCTTCGACGGCACTGAAGGTATCGGCCTGTTTGATCTCGACACCGTTAACGGTTAGAGTCTTACCGGAGTAGGTTTCTTGATACCGCAATCCGGTCATTGCATTGCCGTAATGATCGAAATAAATCACTTCCGCCAAGTCCTTCGGCCAATCGCTTAAATCATTCTGCTCAAATGGCTGCAACAGGCCGTCCGCCTCATTGATAGCCAGCTTTGCGGCAACGGGAGCGAATAGATCCCTGCCGTGGAAACTCATCGAGTAATGCTCCGGTTTCCAGGTAATTTCCGACCACTGTGCATGTTGTGCCTGAACGGCGACGGTATTGAACAAGCCGTTATCCGGACCGATAAAAGTTTGCCCGTCGGCTTGTAACACAACGGCTTTGCGTGTGCCCCCGACACCTGGATCAACCACGGCCAGAAAAATGCTGTTTGCAGGAAAGCTGTGCTGCAATGCGGCCAATAGATAGGAGCTTAGTCGAGGATCGGCTGTCGGCGCATTGCTCAGCAGAGTAATGACAGGCACATTCGGCGCTATCTGCTGCAACACCGATTCCATTTGCCCGGTATAAGGGCCGGACGGCCCGAAATCGGTAAAGAGAACGACGCAGGTCACTGCGCCAATACGTCCAGCCCGGCATTAAACTCGATTACCTGTTCTTCGCTTTGCGGGTTGCGCTTTAGTCCGACAAAATCGAATAGCTGAGTATCGGCCAACTGCGACGGCGCAACATTTTGCAAGCTGGTGAAGATGGTCTCCAGACGCCCAGGGAACTGTTTATCCCAGCCGTTTAACATCACTTTCATCGCTTGGCGTTGCAGGTTTTCCTGGGAACCGCACAAGTTGCACGGAATAATCGGGTAGTTTTTGAATGCGGCCAGACGTTCGATGTCTTTTTCACGAGTATATGCCAGAGGCCGGATGATGATGTTTTTCTTATCGTCGCTTAACAACTTGGGCGGCATCGCTTTTAACTTGCCACCATAAAAAATATTCAGGAAAAAGGTCTCAAGAATATCGTCGCGATGATGCCCCAAAGCTATTTTGGTGACATTATTGGCTTCGGCATAACCGTACAAGGTGCCGCGACGCAAGCGCGAACACAGTCCGCAGGTAGTGTTGCCCTCGGGGATAACCCGCTTGACCACGCTGTAAGTGTCTTTTTCGATAATATGATACGGCACACCGAGCGATGCCAGATATTCCGGCAATACATGCTCGGGAAAACCGGGCTGCTTCTGGTCCAGGTTGACCGCGATCAATTCAAACTCGACCGGCGCCGTTTGTTGCAAGTGCATCAGGATGTCCAGCAGGGTGAACGAATCCTTGCCGCCGGACAGGCACACCATGATCTTGTCGCCATGTTCGATCATATTGTAATCGGCAATCGCATCGCCGACCGTGTGCCGCAATTTCTTTTGCAGCTTGTTAAACTGGGTTCTGGATTTTTGGTTTGGATCTGACATGGTCAGAGATATGAAGTATCTGAAAGGAAAAGAATGCGGGGCTCGTGTAACCGAACCCCGATAAACAATTGCGTTAGCCGTTGTAACGCTGAAAAATCAGTGTAGCGTTAGTACCGCCGAATCCGAAGCTGTTCGACATGATCGTGTTTAATGTGATGTTGTCTTTACGCTCACACACTATCGGAATGCCTACTGCGCCCGGATCGAGCTGACTGATATTGGCTGAGGCACTGAGGAAGTTTTCTTCCATCATCAACAGCGAATAAATTGCTTCGTTAACACCCGCAGCACCCAACGCATGACCTGTCAGCGATTTTGTCGAAGTGACCATAGGCACATTGTCTTGACCAAACACGGTACGCAAGGCTTCGAGTTCTTTGGTATCGCCGACCGGCGTACTGGTGCCGTGAGCATTGATATAATCGATCTTGCTGCCGCCGATGGTCGCCATCGCCTGCTGCATGCAGCGCACAGCGCCTTCGCCTGAGGGTTGAACCATGTCATAACCGTCGGAAGTTGCGCCGTAACCGGTCAACTCAGCATAAATTTTCGCGCCGCGTGCTTTGGCATGTTCCAGTTCTTCAATGACCAAAACACCACCGCCGCCGGAGATAACGAAACCGTCACGAGTTTCATCATAAGGCCTTGAGGCCGTAGTCGGCGTTTCATTGTATTTGGAAGACAAAGCGCCCATCGCATCAAATAACATCGACATCGTCCAATGGACTTCTTCGCCGCCGCCGGCAAACACGACATCCTGCTTGCCCATCTGGATCAATTCCATCGCATGGCCAATACAATGAGCACTGGTCGCACACGCCGAACTGATTGTGTAATTGACGCCTTTAATTTTATAAGGCGTTGCCAGACATGCAGTATTGGTGCTGGACATGCTTCTGGGCACCATATAAGGCCCGACTTTTTTGATGCCCTTGTCGCGCAAAATATCAGCAGCCTCAACTATGTTTGATGTTGAAGGGCCGCCGGATCCCATGACCAGGCCGGTTCTGAAATTTGAAACTTCTGCTTCATCCAGACCGGAATCATCGATCGCTTGCTGCATGGCAATATAATTGAACGCCGCGCCATCGCCCATAAAGCGCTTGATTTTACGGTCGATAAATTCGTCTAAATCTATATTGACAGGTCCGTGCACGTGGCTACGGAAACCCATTTCTTTATATACGTCTGCAAAGGCAATCCCTGAACGGCCTTCCTTTAGCGAATCGACAACTTCGGCTCGATTGTTTCCTATGCTGGAAACAATGCCTAAACCGGTAACTACGACTCTTTTCATTGTTAGTGCCTCTAAAAATCTTCTGTGGAAGTGAATAGACCAACCCGTAAATCAGTGGCCTCATAAATCACTTTGCCATCAACTTCCATGGTGGCATCAGCTATACCCATAACCAACTTCCGCATTATCACTCTTTTTAAGTTGACCCGATAAATCACTTTCTTGGCAGTGGGCAGCACTTGGCCGGTGAATTTAACTTCACCAACGCCTAGAGCTCGGCCTTTTCCGGGCCCGCCCATCCAGCACAAAAAGAAGCCGACCAACTGCCACATCGCATCCAGTCCCAAGCAACCGGGCATGACAGGATCGCCCTGAAAATGGCAGTCGAAAAACCATAAATCAGGCGTTATATCCAGCTCAGCAATAATCTCGCCTTTTCCGTATGCGCCGCCCTCATCCGTAATAAGGGTAATACGATCCATCATCAGCATATTCGGTAAAGGTAATTGCGCATTTTTTGGCCCGTACAGCTCCCCCCTGCCGGACTTCAACAATTCTTCGCGCGTAAAACTGTGCTGTTTACCCATACTCTTTAATACCTTAACGTGGTGGTTATTATTATTATAAATTGTGCATTATCTAACAGACGCCAAAAAAAATCAGCTCAAATTTTAGCCGGGCAGCACGTCAAGCATCAATTCCTTTATCTTCAGAGCCTTTCTTTGCATGAGCTGCTGATAAATAATGGCATAAGAAAGCACTGAAGTGACATATTTTCTGGTCTCTTTATAAGGAATGGTTTCTATCCAGATATCTGCCGGCACGGACGCTGCAATGGGCAGCCATTTTGCTACTCGTCCCGACCCGGCATTATAAGCCGCAATTGCCAATGCAAAATGGCCATTAAACTGCCTTAGCAACTGCTTGTAATAAAAAGCGCCGTACCTGACATTAACATCAGGATTAAACAGGCTATTGTCTGATTGCCATTTTTCCTTTAAATCGCGAGCTATCTGCATCCCTGTCTTGGGCATAACCTGCATTAAGCCACGCGCGCCAACGGCTGACTCGGCATTTTTATTGAATATGCTTTCCTGCCGAATCAGGCCAAAAACAATGGCCGGATCCAGATTATGCAAAGAGGCATTATTTTGAATCTGAGCCGAATAGTAGACAGGGAACCGCAACCCCAGATCATCCCAATAATCAGCTTTAACCAATGTGCTAATGGCAATTTGATCTTTATGCCATTGCTGCGCCAATTTGGCTGCAACCATACGCCGTTCCTTACTCAGTTTTTTTACTGCATACCACCACTGCCGCTCGGCCTCTTGATCCCTGTTCAGCAAATTAAGCTCCCGAACTACTTTAAAGTCGGCTTCACTGGCCAACTGCTCCAGCTCATTTTCCGCCAGAATAACCGGTTTGTTGGAAAACTGATAAGGCTTGTGAACATTATCGGCAGCCAGAAACCCGTAAAAACTTCGGTCATCAGCGAGCTTCGCGTAGACATTTTGCGCCTGCAGGGAATCTCCGGTTTTTTCCAATGATCTGGCCAGCCAGTATTGCCATTTAGGGGCCTGCCGTTCCTGGGCCGTCAAGCCCGCCAGTGCTTCGGCAACATGCTGCCAGTTTTGTTCAAGCAAAGCCGCTCGGACTTTCCATTCATTAACTTCCGCATCGACAGCCGGCAATTGATTAAGACGGGCATAAGCCTCCGGATTCCGGTTGTGCGCCAAGCTAAGTGCAAGGCTGCGCTCCAATTGCAGGATAGTCTGATCATCTATCTGAAAATTGTGCTTTTTATCATCCCAAAGTCGAACGGCCATGCTCAAATCGGATTTTGCCAACCGATGGATGCCATGAGCAAAAAGCCGCCCCATTTGAGGACTCACAAAATTGTTATCGCCGATCAGAGCAGGCTTTTGATGAACCCGTAACCATATATCGGCAATATTCTGATCGGCACTGCCCATCAGACGACGCACATATTCGGCCACCGAGACATTATCTTTGTTTAAAGCCAGCTCGAAGCGTTGCCAGATAAGTTCCCGCGTAAAGCCAGGCGACATCACCAATTCGGATATTAGCGGATCGCATTCTTGCGGCAGTGAATCTCCGGTTGCCCACAAATGTTTGGCTTCATTTAACGCCTGCTGCTGACTGCCCGTTTTATAGATTGCCAGATTGTACTGGCATTCAAGGGCTGTAGATACAGAGGCCTCCGCCGCACCTGCTCCCGGCAGGTTTGCGGCATACACTCCATCCCTGGAGATCGCCGCACCTGCTCCCGGCAGGTTTGCGGCATACACTCCATCCCTGGAGATATAGTAGCGGATAAAATCGTTCCAGCGCTCGTTTTTAGCCAGGTAATCCAGCCATTTGGACCGTAACAGTCCAGCATAACGGGTTGATTTATAAGCCGCTAAAAAAGACAGAATTTGATCGTCTTGATGCAGATTCTCTTTCAGCCATTGGTATTGCAGATAAGGATACAGGGGGTAATTGCTCAAGGCAGCGCTGGCACGCATGAATGCTGCACTGTTTCCTTGAGCAAGCAGTTTTTCCGCTTGTAAAAAATCATTTCTTTGCTGATCGAGCGTAGTGCCCAATACTGCATCGGAAAAAAGAAGCGGATACAACAACACAATCCACGCCACGTATTTCATATTTCACTCACAGTAATATATTCCTAAAGATGTTTCAGACAGATATAATCAAGCGCTCATGAAAACATCCCTATCGAATTCTGTGCATCCCAAGAAAGCCCACCAACCCTACAGTTGGAGCACTATCTACCAGATTGCTTTGGAGCACAAAAAAGAACTGATCATTTCTCATTTTATCGCCATTCTGGCAACCATTGCCAGCGTTCCGGTGCCCTTGTTGATGCCGCTGCTGGTCGATGAAGTGTTATTGCACAAACCCGGCATTATTATTCAAACAGTCAATCAGCTGTTTCCTGTAAGCTGGCAACTTCCGATTCTTTACATCAGCGTTATCTTGCTGGTCAGCGTCATCCTGCGCATTATCGCGATCATTTTCAACATCATCCAATCCCGGCAATTTTCCTGCATCGCCAAGGATATTGTGTTCCGCATCCGCGCTAATCTGATCGGGCATTTACAGAATATTTCGATGTCCGAATACGAGAGTCTCGGCACAGGTACGGTGGTGACCCATCTGGTTAAAGACCTTGACACCATCGATACGTTTATCGGCACGACCGTCAGCAAACTGCTGGTAGCCGCCCTGACCGTTATCGGCACTGCGGTTATCTTGTTATGGATGCACTGGCAGCTGGGCCTGTTTATCCTGCTGTTGAATCCGGTGGTTATTTATTTGACCCGCGTTATCGGTTCCCGCGTTAAGGACCTTAAATCAAAAGAAAACTCCGCTTTTGAAGTCTTCCAGCAATCTTTGACTGAAACGCTGGAAGCCATTCATCAAATACGCGCCAGCAACCGCGAGAAACATTATTGCCAGCAGCTGATTGAGTCGGCTCGCTCCGTTAAGGACTTTTCGACCGCATTCGCCTGGAAAAGCGATGCCGCAACGCGCTTGAGCTTTCTGGTGTTCCTGTTCGGCTTTGACATATTCCGGGCTTGCGCGATGCTGATGGTGTTTTATTCGGATCTCAGCATCGGGCAAATGCTGGCGGTATTCGGTTACCTGTGGTTCATGATGGCTCCGGTGCAGGAAATCCTGAGCATTCAATATGCTTTTTATGCCGCCAAAGGTGCATTAAGCCGCATCAACCGCCTTAATACCCTGAAACAGGAACCGCACTACCCTCACCTTGAAAATCCGTTTTCAAATAAAAAAACCGTGTCTTTGCGTGTAGAAGACCTGTATTTCAGCTACAGCGATGACCAATTCGACGGGAGCGAATTGGCATTTACCCGCGGGGTGCCGGGCAGGACAGACCGGCATGAAAAAGTACTCGACGGCATTCATTTAAAAATCAAAGCCGGTGAAAAAGTTGCACTGGTTGGCGCCAGCGGCGGCGGTAAATCGACGTTGATACAAGCTCTGATCGGCCTGTATCCGCCAGACCACGGCCAAATCTACTACGATGAAGTCCCGATCGATCGCATCGGCCTGGAAGTGGTCAGGGAAAATGTCGTCACCGTACTGCAACACCCCGTGCTCTTTAACGACACCATCCGCGCCAATCTGACTTTGGGTAAACCCGCTACCGATGAAGCATTATGGAATGCGCTGGCTATCGCCCAGTTAAACGACATCGTGAAGGATATGAACAAAGGCCTGGACACCATTGTCGGCCGGTTGGGCATGAGGCTTTCAGGCGGCCAGCGGCAACGCATGGCGATTGCCAGAATGATCGTCGCCGATCCCAAAGTGGTTATATTGGATGAAGCTACCTCGGCGCTGGATAGCGAAACAGAACATAAATTACATCTAGCAATGGCTGAGTTTTTAGAAGGCCGGACCACCATCATCATCGCCCATCGCCTGAGCGCCGTTAAACAGGCCGATCATGTTTATGTTTTCGAGCAGGGTAAAATCTGCGAACATGGAGAACATGAAACCCTGCTCAGCCAAAACGGCCTGTATGCCAAACTTTATGGTGAGTACCAGTAACAAAGCTTAAGGGCCCAAGGAAAAATCAATATCCTTAAGCCGCCTTTAACCTTGCTACTTTAAGCTAGAAGACCTATGACCGAACATTACGATCTACACTGCCATTCTACCGCCTCTGACGGCGCATTATCGCCGACGGCATTAGTGCAACGCGCCCATCAATGCGGCGTCACCTCGCTGGCTTTAACCGACCACGATACCGTCGCAGGACTCAACGAAGCCAAAGCCGCAGCGAACACAACAGGCATTAAATTAATTCCCGGCATTGAATTGTCAACCAGCTGGCAGAATAAATGTTTTCACATTATCGGACTAGGTATCGACCCCATGCATCCGCCTCTGGCTGAGGCCACCCGCAACCTGCAACTCATGCGTATTGAACGCGCCGAAAAAATCGCATCCAAGCTGGAGAAAAAACGCATTTCCGGTGCGCTGGAAGCCGTCAAAAAGGCCGCAGGCGAAGGCATGATCACTCGTACTCATTTCGCCGATTTCCTGGTTTCGCAATTCCATGTCTCGACCCAACAGGAAGCTTTCGACCGCTATCTCGGATCCGGAAAAGCCGCTTATGTCCCGACAACCTGGGCTGATCTGGAACTGGCGATAAGCTGGATTACCCAATCCGGCGGCGTTGCGGTATTAGCGCATCCTTTACGCTATAACATGACCGCCAGCTGGATGAAACGCCTGTTAGCGGCTTTTAAGGAGGCCGGAGGTACGGGCATAGAAGTCGTGACGGGCCGCTGTAATAGCGACGAGATAAGATTGGCTGCCGCTTATGCGACACGCTTTGAGCTGGCCGGTTCCGTCGGTTCAGACTTTCATAGTCCGGCCAACCTATGGGTCGAATTAGGTAGGCTTGCGCCCCTGCCTGAGAGCATTAAACCGGTATGGGAACTGCTTAATTAAAGCCCAACCGCAAACTTATCCTGCTAACGAGAATAGCCACATGAACTTTTGGGAAACCAAGAAATTATCCGAAATGACCACCGAAGAATGGGAGTCATTATGCGATAACTGCGGCAAATGCTGCCTGCATAAGCTGGAAGATGAGGACACCGGCGACATTTACTTTACCAGCGTCGTCTGCAACCTGATCGACCTGGATACCTGCCGCTGCACCCGCTACACTGAACGCACTCAATTAGTCCCTGAATGCCTGGATTTAAAACAACACGATTTTGCCGAATACAACTGGTTGCCTGCCACCTGCGCTTACCGGTTATTAAGTGATGGGGAAGCGCTTCCCGCTTGGCATCCTCTGTTATCGAAAAACACCGATAGCGTCCAGGATGCCGGCGTTTCAATCAGCAGTTATGCGATGAAAGAATCTGAGATTGACGATCTTGAAGACCACATTATTGAATGGCTGGATTAGCTATTTCATCTTGGAAGGCAGCTGGATCGTCTCTCCGGCAACCATGAACGTTCCCTCGCCAAGATGATGAATCGTTTGCGGATGTTCTTTACGTGGATCAATCCAGGCTTTGATAACTTCAAGGATAAAGAGATTGTATTGAGGAACCATCTTGTCATCGATAACCCGGCATTCAAGATTGACATAGCATTCATCAATAAGCGGCGCATTAATGCTTGAGGCGATCGCCGGCGTCAGCCCAAACTCCTTGAACTTGTCAACCGTTCGTCCTGACGTGTTCCCGCAGTCCACTACCTGTTTCGACAGCTCCACCGTTGGAATGTTGAGCACGCATTGCTTGGTGGCTTTCACTATATCGAACGTGTAGTTCCTGCTGCTGATTACGCAGCCTACCAGCGGCGGCTCAAACTCCAACATCATGTGCCACGACATCGTCATGATGTTCGCTCGCCCCTCTCTAGCAGTCGAAACCAGCACAACCGGTCCCGGCTCAAGCAGACCGTAGACCCTGGACAAGGGAAAGGATTCTTTCGACATATCGGCACCTCTTGTTTCGTGATAAACGCTTTGCAGAGAGCATTTGATTTAGCGAAAACCAAGTTATAAAAGCGCTATAGGATAAGCTGACGAAGGAAACCCCCGTTTGCGATGATGGGCTTCACGTCCAGCCCATTCCATCGCTGTTATTCAGCTTAAAATGTATTCTAATCCCATCAACGGCATAATTGGTATCAATACTTAGCGCTTGGCTCTATCCACCCTATTCCGCTACGCACGAACCAGAATACCCATTCAAAAAACTACCGATCAACATGGGGATCAAGATGAACGATACGTCCGTGATCATCAAAATAAACGGTAATCATGACTGCATTCCGGCACCGCTGCAATTCACCGGCTTTGACTTGATAAAACGTGCACAACTCGGTGTCGCTGACAATTTTATGCACCGCTAATGTCGCCCTACTCCGCAAAGTGCGGTAGAGAATCCAGCACAACCAGAGCACAACCATGACCAGTAAGGTCGCAACGTAAATCTGCATCAGTTCCAGCAGGCTTTTATAGCCGCCAAACCAGCGCATTTCATTGATCATCTTTCTATCGCCGAGCACCCAACTGCTCAAGGGCACCAATGGGATCAACAAATAAACCCACATCACCCAACAAGCAGCCCAAACGAATAAAGCTCCCAGGCGTTTTTCCAGGCTTTGCAGTCTCGGAGCATTAATTATGTATTCTTTCATTTTTCGCGTAAGCCTCTGTCTACGGTGACCCAAACCGCGCGTTGTCCGCGCTTCTTTTTTATCGCCCGGATCGAGCCGACAATGGTGGTGCCGACGTTTATCATCCAATACACGATGGGATACCAGACCATCCAGTAATAATATCGGGCGACGCCGCCGGTACGGTATTCGTATTGCGAATCGATGAACAGGCTGACGCCGAACTGGATTAGACAGGTCAGGCTCAGCAACATACTGGTCCAGTTGGGGCTAAGATCGTGCAATGAGTCATTGGCCGATTCGCTAAACAATGCCACAGGCGCATACAGCAGATGCAACAGAATCAAAAAGGCCCAGACCACACTGATCAGGCACTCGCCGTATAACAGCCACATGCCGCGCGACGACCAGCGAAACAGCGAACGGAAATAGCGCAGCAACACTTCGGTTCCGCCCTGCGCCCAGCGCATCCGCTGCTTCCATAGTCCTTGCAGGGTTTCCGGCATCAATACCCAACACAAGGCGTTCGGCTCAAAATAGATCGACCAGCCGGCCAGCTGTAACTTCCAGCTGATGTCGATGTCCTCGGTAACCATATCGTTGCTCCAGTAACCGACATCGTGCAATGCGGATTTGCGGAATGCCGCAATCACGCCGGAGACAGTGAACACCTGCCCGTAAGACCGTTGCGCCCGCTTGATCATGCCGACGATGGCTGAAAATTCGCCGACCTGAATCCGGCCCAACAGCGTGGAGCGGTTGCGGATGCGCGGGTTGCCGGTCACTGCGCCGACATTGGGATTATCCTGAAAATGCCGCACCATCCAGGCGATGGCTTCGGGAGCGAGCAAGGCATCGCCGTCGATGCAAATCAAAATTTCGCTGTTCGCCAGCAATGCGGCGGTGCGCAAGCCCATCGCCTTGCCCTGGTTGGTATGCAAATTGACCACGCGCAACTGCTCGTGCTGTTCGGCCAGCTCCTGCAATATGGCCAGAGTGTTGTCTTTGCTACCGTCATTAACGGCGATAATTTCGAATGCGGGGTATTTCTGCCGCAGCAAAATTTCCACGGTTTCGCGTACATTCTCGCCTTCGTTATAACAAGGGATCAAAATGGAAACCGGAGGATAGTCCGTTAATTCCGGCAGGTGTTCTTCATTACCCTGTTGATGCCATTCATGACGAAAATAAAAAATAAGCGCGCCAAACATCCAGATGTAGGCCATAAACAACGGATAGTAATAAACGAATCCTTCGATCACGTCGTCCAAGGGTTCCCATGCAGAAACTAAATCATGCCATTGGGTCTGTAGTAGTGCGGTCAGGTTCTGCAATGAAGTACTCATGGTTTTTCAGGGCAAACGGCATCGCCTAAAGCGCCTACTGTTGGTGCCACCCTATTCGGGTTAATTAAAACAAAATGCATGATTAAGGCTGGATAGGCAGCGAGAAATGCTGTTGTAAATCCGCGAGGCGCGGCTGATCCTCAAAAACATTGTCCGGATAATAGCCGATGTGTCTGACGCCCAATTTTTTCAGTAGCTTCAACTGTTCGACAAAAGTCGTCATCGGGACTTTCTGTTGGGCTTTCCAGTCGATCGATTGCAGTTCGAACACGGTCTTTTTAAGGCCGTCAGGCTGTTTAGCCGCCGTTTTTACTAATTGAATAAGCCACTGTTTGGGGTCTTCCGCCTCTTCCATAAACGGCATGGCTTCGATGGCCACATAATCGTAATGCGCTAAGAACGATTTATAAGACTGCGCATACCATTCCTCGCTATAAGGCTTTAACAAAGGCAGCGCATAAAAATTACGCGCCGTCTTTATGCCGGGCCGATAAACGCGCACCCGGCTAGCCAGTTCATCGGTAAACTGGTTAATCAATTCGGTTTTATGTTGCGCCCAAACCATGCGCATTTTGGGGGTTGCATGCAATTGCTCGAATTGATCAGGCAGGCCCCATGCCTGTTTTGCAAAGCTTAGCGCTAGCGGCGATACGTCTTCATAGTCCGAAAGAATGCCATCATCATGAAACAAAATACCGTCGAAGTTACAATGCTTGGCCAAGTCTTCGTAGATTTCCGCCACATACTGCCGCGCTTCGGGATTGAACGGCGACAGCCGGGTATAAATATGGCCGGCTTTTTGCGCTTTGCCGTCTCGCCATTCCTGAACATACCAGGATTCCGGCACTTTGCCTTGATAGGCCATGATCGGCATCCAGGCATACACTTTCACTCTGGCTACGGTTTTTAACTGCCAAGCAACCCGGCTGAATAAATCCTGCTTTACCGGTAAATGACGGTTGGGGAAATATAACGCATCGGCATTGCCATCGCCGTCAGGATCGGCATAGGCCTGTAAGTAAACCGTGTTGATGTGCATGTCTTTGATGCGCTGAACCGCGACATCCAGATTGTGCTCGGTCTGCTCGGGGTCTTCGTCATAAAGATAATCCATATCCAGGTGCGCTACCCGTAACGGCCGGTCAGCGCGCAGTCCGGTAACAATTTCCGCAAATTGGCTGACGTCGGGATTGTCGACCATAATCAAACGACGCAAGGCGCTGATATCCGCCACGGTATTAAAGCCGTCCAGCAGCCCCATCGTCATCGGCATTCCGGCCTCACGCGAGGCCTGCACGGTGATTTGATTATATTCGCCATAGGGCCAAACCATCGCTCTGGGCCTGACTCCGGCGTGTTGGAAGATGAACTCGGCGCTTTTCAGCAGCGCTGCATTGATGCGCTCGCGGTACTGCTCATCGGTTTCGTAAACCAGCATCGGGTCGTCATACAGCCGGGTAACGGCCGCAGCCTGTGAATTGGCTTGAGGATTGGCATTCACGCCTTTATGCAAGTCGTAACTGTGCGAAGCGACCTCTACCAAGCCGGACTGCACCATTTCCGTGACCTGCTCCCAGCTGAGCAATGGCTTGCCCGGTTCTTCCGCAGTGACGTTGCCGTCCATCCAGGTTCCCACCAAGGCAACCGTAGCCGGATAATGATATTTTTTTAATAGCGGAAAGACGCGGGTATAGAAACTCTGGTAGCCGTCATCGAAGGTCAACAATGCCGCTTTATCGGGCAACGCATCCTTGCCTGTAGCGGCATCGAGGATATTTTGTACGCTGACGATCTTGTAGCCTTTGTTTTTCAACCAACCCAGATGCTCTTCAAGATGATCGACACTGACATCCATGGAATTGAAAGGCGGCTTGGCACCTTCCGCGCCGACGATGTCATGATAATTGAGAACCAGAAAGTGGTGTTCTTGGGCAGATGCAGTGCCGAAAAAACCGATAAGAAAAAACAACAAAAATGCTTTATTTAAGCGATTGGCTGCTGCAACAGGTGTAAAAATGACCATGAAATCCGGATTAAAATAAAGAGAAACTCACCAACGGGCGACAATATTAACCGAAAAACATGTAAAACCGGATTGAAAAATCGGCCGAGCATGATTATAAGGCCAGGTATCGGCCAAAAACCATGCCCAACAGTTTGTTACTGAACAAAAAACCTGTTATTACCCAGCCATGGATAAACGACGTTTTGTCCCGTTCATGCTGCTACATTAAAAATCAAGATCCGCCTCATCGAAATCGCCTAGCTGTTCCTGCAGGCGTTTTTTCTCCCAGTACAGTTCAATTTTTCTGCGCGCAGCCATTTTTTTTGCTGCTCGCTCACTTTCGTTAGGAAGCGTTATATAGTCACTGCTCAAACCCAAATCGAAGCCTTCAACATCAAGATCAACATCATCTTTGCTTTTGTCGGCACCGGCTTCAGGCGCGGATTTATCTGGAACGGATTTAGATACTTTCATAGTCGTAATTTAATCTAGCCTCAAAAAATGCACTTTTTAATTACTTATGACAAGCTTGTAAAGCGAAATTTTATTCGACCGTCATAAAACTTCATGATGCCCAGTCCTCTGATATTCATTTTTAAAAAGATCAACCAGTTAGATAGGCATGCAGATAAGGGCTTCTGTTTTATCTATTTACGAAGCTTGTTGAACATATTTTTTACCTCAGGGCTTTTTAAAGATTAAAATATCCAAAAGACCGCATAATCTCACTTAAGGACGCAGAGTAATTTATGAAATCAAACATGCAAATTTTAATGGGTATGGCATTTATTGCACTGACCGCGTGTTCGACTCAAGAGGTCAAACATGATGAAAAAGCCGTATCGGCTCCCGATAAAATGCCTGCAACCACTGAGGATGCCTCGAAAAGCTCAGGTCCAAATCCACCAATGACCATGACTAGCGATGACAAAACATTAAACCTGGTCAGGATCATGGATGGAGGAGCCTGTAAAAATGATTTTCAAGGCGCTAAAGGCGCATTTCTTGTCTATGCCTATCCAGACGACATAGAGCGAATTAAACGTGAAAAAGGACCGCAAACCTTCAGTGAATTCGAAAGCAAAATTGAAACTATTGCGACACATGCTTTTCAGGAGGCTCTCAATGACACCAACCTTGCAGAAGATCCTTTTTCATTGGGCGCAGATGAAGCGCAAGAAAAACTATCCAAACAATTGGCCAAAAATTTCCGCAGTAACATAGCCGAGCCCGTTAAACTTTTCCAAAAAGAAACAACTTTAAAGATTGATATTGTTCCATTTGCTCCGTCATTAATCTTTTATCAGCAAGGCTGCGAGGCCACGCATCAGGAGCCGGAGAACTAGAGTTACAAGGTTATTCGGACTTTCATAATTAAGCAAACAAGAGGTGAAGCATTATGGCTTGGAGAGAACGCACACATGACGCTGTTTATACCGACGCAGATACCGAACAGCGTTTAAAAGAGGAATTGCCGCACTGGTACCTTGAAGGCGGCTGGATTCGGCGTAAATACAAAACCAGCGGCTGGAAAGCGACACTAATGGTTGTTAATACGGTAGGACACTTGGCCGAGGCGGCATTTCATCATCCGGACCTCACCGTTTCTTATGCCTTCGTGATCGTCAAGCTCATGAATCATGCAGCCAAAGGCATAACCAACAAAGATTTTGAATTGGCCCGCAAAATCGAGGAGGTAGTGATGTGGCAGCCCGGCAAAGAAGGCGGCTCATTGGAAGGGACGCCCGATGACCCGAGGTTTAAATACATCAAATATGATTAGACTGAGTAATAAACGCTGATAGCCATTTTGTCCACGAAAGACACGAAAAGCGCGAAAAAAACAATGTCGAATTACAGCGACATATACATCATGAAACCGGGATTAAAAACCAGGCAAAAGGCGAAAACACACGTCAACATAGCCGGGCTTTAGCCTTTTATATTTTTTCGTGCTTTTCGTGCTTTTCGTGGACAGCTCTACTCAATTATTTTCAGTTTTAGCAGGTGTACGCGCCGGCTATCGGCCCTGATGACTTCAAATTTCATAGTATCCACGACCAGACTCTCACCTTTTTTGGGCATATGTTCAAGCTGGCTGACAATAAAACCGCCGATAGTATCGTATTCATCAGTTGTCAGATGTGTGGAAAAATATTCATCAAACTCATCTATAGGCGTCAACGCTTTAACCATGTATTCGTTTGCACTGCGCTGAAAAATATAGCCTTCGTCTTCATGATCGTCGTGTTCGTCTTCAATCTCGCCGACAATTTGCTCTAACACATCTTCGATGGTGACCAATCCTGCCGACTGGCCGTACTCATCGACAACAATGGCCATATGGTTACCGTTGGTACGCAACTCTTTAAGCAGTACGTTTAAGCGCTTGCTTTCCGGCACAACACAGGAAGGCCGCATTATTTCATGAACTTTCAAAGTTTTATTGTCCAGGATGCGGGCCAGCAAGTCTTTGGCTAGCAGGACGCCAACCACCTTGCTCCGGTCACCGTCAATAACCGGATAGCGCGAGTGCCCGAATTCCGTAACCAGCGGCATGATGGTTTCCAGTTCGGCGTCTTTGGGTACGACAACCATTTGAATGCGGGGGATCATAATATCCCTGACCCGCATTTGAGACACCTGCAAAACGCCTTCGATCATGGATAACGCATCGGTATCCAACAAGCGTTTTTCGCGGGCTTCTCTTAATATTTCAAGTAGATCCTCAAGGTCTTGCGGCTCCCCGGTCAGTAGGTGGCTGATTTTGTCAACCCAGCTTTTCTGCGGGGAGTTTCTACTTGGGGGTTGTTCATCACTCATTTATCTTTTACCTCTATATAGGGATTATTTATCTGCAACTTATTCAAAATTGCTATCTCTTTGTTTTCCATCAGTTCGGCCTCATCATCGTCGATGTGATCATAACCTAACAAATGCAACACACCGTGCACAATGATATGCGCCCAATGGTGCTCTAATATTTTGCCTTGTTCCAGTGCTTCTTTTTCCACTACCGGCGCGCATATAACTAAATCACCCAGCAAATCCAGCTCAATGCCTTCGGGCAAATCAACCGGAAAACTGAGAATATTGGTCGGGCCTGATTTGTGGCGATACTGTTCATTGAGCTCGGCGCTTTCCTGTTCGTCGACAATACGCACGACAATCTCGGTGTCCTGATCGTAATCAGTCAACGCGGTATCCACCCAGAGCTGGATTTGCTGCTGATCAGGCTGACCGGCCGATTCAAAAACAGCCTGGATTTCTATTTGGTTCACGGCTCGACCTTGTGCGTCTTCTCATAGGCTTCATAGGCGCAAACAATGCGCTGCACCAATGGATGCCTGACCACATCACGGGCATTGAAAAAGGTAAAGCTGATGCCTTCGACATTTTTTAACACTTCAAGCACATGCCGCAAACCGGACATTTTTTCCGAAGGCAAGTCGATCTGGGTAACGTCGCCGGTTACCACAGCCGTCGATCCGAACCCCACACGGGTCAGGAACATTTTGATCTGCTCGATGGTGGTATTTTGCGCTTCATCCAAGATAATAAATGCATCATTCAGCGTTCTGCCGCGCATAAAGGCCAATGGCGCAACCTCTATAATGCCCTTATCAATCATCTTCTCAACCCGCTCAAAACCCAGCATGTCGTACAGCGCATCGTACAAAGGCCGCAAATAAGGATCGACTTTCTGCGCCATATCGCCCGGCAAAAAACCCAGTTTTTCACCCGCTTCTACTGCAGGACGCACCAGAATGATTTTTCGGACTTTCTCGCTTTGCAGTGCTTCAATGGCGCAAGCTACCGCCAAATAGGTTTTGCCGGTTCCGGCAGGCCCGACGCCGAAATTAATATCATAAGTCACAATTTTCCTCAGATATTCCTGCTGGTTTATTCCCCGTCCCCTGATCATGCCGCATTTGGTCTTGATGCTTACATTGGGTTGGGGCGATGTTACCGGATCATCCAACAGTTCTTCAATGGAAGAATCCTGCATGGCCAGATGCACCAATTCAGAGGTCAGGTGTTCTTTTTCGGTACTTTCAAATAACTTCTGCATAACGGCGCAGGCTGCCTTGACTGAACTATCCAAGCCGGTAACCTTGAACTGATTGCCGCGATTGGCAATCTCGACCTGAAGACGCGACTCAATCTGCCGCAAATGCGCATTAAACTGGCCGCAAAAATTAGATAAGCGGTTGCTATCGGCGGGCGCCAGGCAAATTTCCTGTGAAATCATAAATCAACTGTTACCAACAATTTTATTAACGGAAGCATCAACCATCCGACCTCGCAATGAATTGGGCAAAGCCTCGGCAATCAGCACATCGACAAACTGTCCGGCCAGCCTCGGATGCCCGATAAAATTAACGACCCGATTATTCTCCGTTCTGCCCTGCATTTGCAACGGATTCTTTTTAGACTGCCCTTCAACCAAGACCGTTTGCACGGTACCGATCATGCTTTGTGAAATCGCCGCCGTCATTTCGTTAATGCGATTTTGGAAACGTTCCAAACGCTGTTTTTTTACTTCCGCCGGCACATCGTCCGGCAGATCCGCCGCCGGTGTTCCTGGGCGTTGGCTATAAACGAAACTGAACGATAAATCGAAACCGACTTCTTCAATGAACGCCATGGTTTCTTCAAACTCGGCATCGGTTTCGCCGGGGAATCCGATAATAAAATCCGATGACAAATAAATATTGGGACGCACTGCGCGCAACTTGCGGATAATTTCAAGGTAGTCGGCACGCGTATGACCACGCTTCATCATTTTTAAAATATGATTGCTGCCGCTTTGCACCGGCAAATGCAGATGGTCAACCAGTTGCGGAATTTCGGCAAACGCCTCAATCAGCTCATCGGTAAATTCCATCGGGTGAGAGGTGGTAAAGCGGATACGATCGATGCCTTCCACTGCCGCCACATAATGCAGCAATAAGGCAAAATCGGCGATGTCGCCGTCGTCCATTTCGCCGCGGTAGGCATTGACGTTTTGACCTAGCAGATTGATTTCCCGCACACCCTGTTTAGCCAGAACGGTAATTTCGGCGATTACGTCATCCAACGGACGGCTGATTTCTTCACCTCGTGTATAAGGCACCACGCAGAACGTGCAATATTTACTGCAACCTTCCATGACCGAAACAAACGCTTTCGGGCCTTCCGCCCTAGGCTCAGGCAGAGCGTCGAATTTTTCTATTTCGGGAAAGGAAACGTCGATCACAGGTTTTTGCTGACTGCGCGCTTGATCCAGTAGCTGTGGCAAGCGATGCAAGGTTTGCGGCCCGAACACGATATCTACAAACGGTGCCCGCTTTTGAATCGCTGCCCCCTCCTGACTGGCGACACAGCCGCCAACGCCAATGATCACCTCGGGGCGTTTATCTTTAATCTTGCGCCATTTACCCAAAGCCGAAAATACTTTTTCCTGCGCTTTTTCGCGTATCGAACAGGTATTCAGCAGCAGAACATCGGCTTGCTTGGGGTCATCGATTAATTCAAATCCATGTGAGGCATTGAGCACATCCCGCATTTTATCGGAATCGTACTCGTTCATTTGACAACCATTGGTTTGAATATAAAGTTTTTGTGTCATATCTTAAATAGTTAAATCATTTAAAAATCACTGAGGCCACACCCCCGTTTCTTGATTTTATTGGGACGGAACGGCGGTGCTGAGCCACCATATAGCAATGAAAAAAGCCCTGGACGATAGACCAAGGCTTAATATTAACTACTATTATAACCTGAAGAGTGTTTAAACAAAAAGCGTAGCCGCAGGACTGCACTTCCAGCCGGTCATGCAGCATACCTTTCGCATGCGCGATTTCAGAGCGGGCCTGGCTACAAAATGGACTGCTGACAGTCGGCTTAAAACTCTTCCCATTCTTCGCCTTCGGCTGGCTGTCGCTGAGGTTTTGCGTTTCCCCGTACGGAGCTTTTACTAACCGCCGGTGTTACCCGAGAAGCGTTTGGAGAACGACTCAATGTGCCGGTATCAACCGTAAAACGACCGACTGTAACCGACAAATTTTGCGCCTGTTCTTCCAGTGATTCCGCTGCCGCGGCAGCCTGCTCGACCAACGCGGCATTTTGCTGAGTCACTTCATCCATTTGTCCAATAGCCTGATTGACCTGCTCGATACCGGACGTTTGCTCAACAGAGGCGGCTCTAATCTCGGACATAATGGCCGTAACGCCGCGAATGGCGCTGACAATTTCTTCCATGGTTTTACCGGCTTGGGCGACCAGCTTGGTGCCATCCTCAACCTTTTCTACCGAATCGCCAATAAGGGCTTTAATTTCCCCTGCGGCGGCGGCGGCACGCTGGGCAAGATTGCGCACTTCTCCAGCCACCACCGCAAAGCCCCGGCCTTGTTCGCCGGCGCGCGCCGCTTCCACGGCGGCATTGAGAGCAAGGATGTTGGTCTGAAAGGCGATGCTGTCGATCACCGAGATAATGTCCACGATCTTACGCGAAGACTCATTAATACCTTCCATCGTCTGCACAACCTGATCGACTACTGTAACTCCTTTGCCTGCAATATCCGTTGCACCAACAGCAAGCCGGTTGGCTTGCTGGGCATTCTGGGCATTATGCTGCACGGTGGAAGTCAATTCTTCCATACTGGCGGCGGTTTGCTCCAGACTCGCCGCCTGCTCTTCAGTGCGGTGCGAGAGATCATTATTGCCGGCGGCTATTTCTTTGGCTGCGGTGTTGATATTATCGGTGGAATCCTTGATTTCTCCCACCAGCCCCCTGAGATTTTCCACAGTACCGTTCATGCTGGAAATCACGGTGCCGAAAGTACCCGGATAGTTCTTGCTGATAGTTTGGGTAAGATCGCCGTCGGACAATGCGCTTGCAATAAGCGCGATGTCATCCAGACTACCCAAGGCATCGAGTGAAAGATTGATATCTTCTTTCAATTTGCCGAGGTCGCCGTGCCCTTCAGCCTGAACGCGTTGACTGATATCTCCTTGTGCAACATTGCCCATGACCTTGCCTACGTCGCCCAGCATGGTCTGCATGGTTCGCATGGCTTGCATAGCATTGTCTACCGCAAGCCGGTATTCACCCTCGATATTAACCTCAACTTTTTCGTTAAAACGGCCTTCAGCCATCGCGTTCATAAGCTTGGTAATGGCGGTTGTGGTGGAGGCCAAGGTTTTGGCGACCGCATTAAGCTGTTTCAGAGCCGTTGAAAACCCGCCGTGCAATCCTTGCGGATAGCTCTTTCTGGAGAAGTCGCCATAGATGACATAGGCCATCGAATAATACAAATCGATCTGTGCAGTTTCCACCTGATCCATTAAATCGTTCAGCGACCAGGCAAGCTGTTGAAGAGGCCGCTCTTTTCCACCGATATGGGTAAGCCGCACGTCTACCGACCCTTTCCTCCACTCCTGACTTACACTAAGCAATTTCTCCATCAATTGGCGATCGGCTGCTCTTGATTTGCGCCACCAAGCGATGGATAAAGCCGCTCCAGTCGTTAGCAAAGAGGGTGCAATAAATCCTTCACCAACCCCGCTCAGAAAAGGCATCCATCCGTAAACCAGGGCCCCTAGCCATGCAATAGCAATTGCCGCTAATGCGAATCTCTCATTATTCTTAAAGCGACTGTAATACATTGATAAGCTCCTCGTAAGTAACACCCTTGTCTTTTAAAACATTAGCCAATACTGCCCCTGAAGCTGTCATGGCATCTTTCGGCCCGGCGTTTCGTTCAGCATCCAGCATCGCGCGATACACATCCGCCACGATCGGAATGGCCTTGGGATTAGGCATGCGTCGGACAGAGGTGTAACCAACCTTTTGTTTGTTTTTGTCTTTCATCGGAGCAACATGGGTAAATACCCAATAGAAGCCGCCGTCTTTTGACATATTTTTAACAAAGGCAAAAATTTCTTTGTCTTCCGCCAAATAATCCCACAGCAACTTAAATACTGCACGAGGCATATCGGGATGGCGAATGATGTTGTGCTGGCTACCCAGAAGTTCTTCCTCACTATATCCGGAAAATTCGATAAAAATTTCATTCCCGTAGATAATTCGTCCGGTCAAGTCAGTCTTGGAAACAATAAAATCATTTTCCCGCATCACCCGTTCCATACTTGTCGGGACTATGTCTTTTCTCTTCATTATGCTTCCTCAGTAATTGCTCTTGCGTCTCTGCAGTCATCAGTTAATATTTGGTTAACAATATCAGCAATCCCTGTAGCAAGCTCGTTAACCCTTTTTATTTTTATTAAGCTCCAGATTAATAACCTCTGTACATACTAAAACCTTGATTGATACTGGTCGATACCAATCAAAAACAAACCGCGTCTAAGTTACCTTTGTGCGAACAGTCCGAACTGAACTAACGCTACGCAGCTGTTTATTAACGTCCAAGTTAACCGTCTTTAATAACATAAAAAACCGCTCTACACTATTTTTAGTACTTGTTATGGTTCAACCAACCCATTATTCTCAATCGAATTAAATGCTTTTTAACCTATATTTGTAGTTTTCCGGGCAAAAACGCTCACACGTTTAGGCTCTAGATTTTATAGGGGCTAACTTTTGCGATAACGCCAAACTTTGGATGATCCAGATAATGAACATCATTCAGTTTGATAAGGCGTTTTTCATTTAACCGGTAAATTATCGACCCATTGCTCGAATTAGCGGTCAGCTCAAGATCAATAGCCAACTGTAAACCTTGGCCTTGTTCGATTTGCAGGTAACCGTTTAATTTTCCGTCGTTATCCTGAATACGAACAGGCGTACTCGCCCCTCCTGTCCCGACCGGCTGAATCCAGGCAACATGCATGATAGGCTTGTAAGTCGAATCTTTAGCTAATGCCGCATAACTGTCGTCCAGCATTGTAGAATCCGGCTTTTTATAAGCCGATAGTTCGGTCAAATCTGATGGCCATGTTATTTGGCTGGAAGTCTGCTCAAACACTTCTGTATTGGGCATGGCCTGCGAAAATATAATCAGCTCTATTTGATACGCATCGACTTCCGCTAAAACAGGACTGCAAAACAGCATTGCCGCCAGACTGTGAGCCGCTATTTTAAGCATCATTATTTCTCATCCGTTTATTTGATGGTTAGTTTATCCAACAACTCGGTTATAAATTCAAGCTTCTGCTCGGTTGCTTCAAACGGCTTGATAAACCTTAACTTATCCGCACCGTCGAATTTATAAACCTGCGCCTGGGTTTGTATCAGGAAAATCAGCTGATCGGTATTAATGTTCGGTGTTGCCGAAAAAATAATGCGCCCGCCGCCGGCGTTGGCTTCTATTTTCTTGATGCCCAGTTTTTCAGCCTGTTGCTTGAGTTCAGTGACGCTAAACAATGTTTTCACGGGTTCCGGAAATAAACCGAAACGGTCGATCATTTCGACCTGTAACTCGCGCAGTTCATCTTTGGTTTCAGTATTGGAAATGCGTTTATAGAGCACCAGACGGCCATGAATATCCGGCAGATAATCTTCCGGGATCAACGCAGACGTTTGCAGATCGACTTCCGGCCCCCGGTCTATCGGCGTGTCGAGTTCCGGTTGCTTGCCGGATTTTAGCGCATTGACAGCACGCTCCAGCAGTTCGGTGTACAAGGTAAAGCCGATTTCCTGGATTTGCCCGCTTTGGTCATCGCCGAGCAATTCGCCTGCGCCGCGAATTTCCATGTCGTGCGACGACAGCATAAATCCCGCGCCCAGGTCGCCGGAGGCCTCGACCGCTTCCAGCCGCTTGATAGCGTCTTTGCTCAGCAAGGATTTTGGCGGCACGACAAAATACGCATAAGCCCGATGATGTGAACGCCCTACCCGGCCGCGCAACTGATGCAGTTGCGCCAGCCCTAATTTATCGGCGCGATTGATGATAATGGTATTGGCGCTGGGAATATCGATACCGCTTTCGATAATCGTAGAACACAACAACAGATTAAAGCGCTGATGGTAAAAATCCAGCATGATGCGCTCCAGCTCGCGTTCCGGCATTTGCCCGTGCGCCATTTCAATCCGCGCCTCAGGAACCAGCGTACCCAATTCCCTGGCCATTTTTTCCATCGATTTAACATCGTTATGCAAAAAGAACACCTGGCCGCCGCGCTTGATTTCACGCAAGCAGGCTTCCTTGATCTGCGAGTCTATCCATTCGCTGATAAAGGTTTTGATCGCATGCCGATTGGGCGGCGGGCTGGCGATAATGGAAATATCCCTTAGACCCGACATCGCCATGTTCAACGTACGAGGAATCGGCGTCGCGGTCAGGGTCAGCATATCCAGTTCGTTGCGCAGCTTTTTGAAGTGTTCCTTTTGGGTCACGCCGAAACGGTGTTCCTCATCAATCACCACCAATCCCAGCGCTTTGTACCTGATCTCTTTCGACAACAGCTTGTGCGTACCGATCACGATATCGACCTTGCCCTGCTCCAGGTCGTCGGTAATCTCTTTTTGCTGTTTTGGAGTGACAAAACGCGACAGTACTTCGACGCGCACCGGCCAGTCGGCAAAACGGTCGCGGAAATTCTGGTAATGCTGCTGCGCCAGCAACGTGGTCGGCACCAAAACCGCCACCTGCTTACCGTTTTGCACGGCAATAAAGGCCGCGCGCATCGACACTTCGGTTTTCCCAAAACCGACATCGCCGCAAATGACCCGGTCCATCGGCTGAGGGCTGGCCATGTCGTCCAGTATCGCTTCGATCGCGGTCTGCTGATCCGGGGTTTCTTCAAACGGGAACGCATCGGCAAACGCCGCGTATTCGACATTTTCAACCGCAAAAGCATGGCCTTGCTTGACCGCTCTTTTGGCATGGATCTCCAGCAATTCCGCGGCCACATCCCGGATGCGCTTAATGGCTTTTTGTTTGGCCTTGCTCCACTGATCGCCGCCCAGCTTATGCAACGGTGCATTTTCAGGGCTCATGCCGGTGTAGCGGCCGATCACATGCAGCGCCGAAACCGGTACATAAAGCTTGTCGTTGTTCGCGTATTCCAGGGTCAGAAATTCCGACGCGATGCCGCTAATCTCCAAGGTCTGCAAGCCCAAGTAACGGCCGACGCCATGTTCCTGATGCACGACCGGCGAACCGATGGTCAGTTCATTCAGGTTATTGACGATATTTTCGAGCTCATGCGCGCCCGATTTGCGGCGTCTGCGCCGTTGCTGGGCCTTTTCGCCGGACAGCAGGCTTTCGGTGATGACGGCAAGCGCAGGATTCTCAAGCAGCAAGCCATGGTCCATCGGTGCAACAATAAGGCACGGCGACACTTCGGATTGCAGAAATTTATCCCAGTTTTCCACCTGCTTTACGTTAATTTTGTACTGCCTTAATTTGTCCATTAAGGCTTCGCGGCGACCCGCCGATTCCGAGACAAACAAAATCTTGCCGGTAAAGCTGTCAACAAATTGCTGCAATGCCTGGGCAGGCTGCTCCAGCTTGGCATCGATGGTTACATCGGGCAACGAACGGCAGTTGAAAGCAATGCTGCCCTCGGCAATTACTGTTGCATCCATTGCGTCGAGAATAATCCGGGCAAAGGCCCCGGTTCTTTGCGCCAGCTCATCCGTCGACAGAAATAACAGCTCCGGCTTCAGCAGCGGCCTGTCCGCATCGTATTTCCGCTGCTGGAACCTGTCCTCGGCTTCGGCATAAAAAGCGTGCGATGTGGCATCGAAACTCTCTGACGTCACCAGCACCGCCGATTTCGGCAGGTAATCGAATAATGACGCCATGTGCTCTACAAACAGCGGCAAGTAGTATTCGATGCCGCCGGGCGCGATGCCTTTACTGACATCCAGATAAAAATGATTCTTGGGCGAAGTTTCCGGGAAAGCCTCCCTGAAGGCCTGGCGAAAACGCTTGATGGCCTCATCGGTAAACGGAAATTCCCGCGCAGGGTATAACTGAATCCGGTCGATTTTTTCCAATGACCGCTGCGTTTCAGGATCAAAAGTGCGGATGGATTCGACCTCTTCATCGAACAATTCGATGCGGTACGGCACCTTGCTGCCCATCGGGAACAAATCGACTATCGAGCCTCTGACCGCGAATTCGCCGTGCTGATAAACTTGAGAAACACAATGGTAACCCACGCTTTCCAGCTTGAGGCGGTTCAGTTCCAGGTTAAAATCATCGCCGACTTTAACCGCAAAGCTGTTGGCCAGCACGTGCTCGCGGGGCGCCAGCCGATGCATCAATGTCGTCACCGAAACCACCAGCGCGCCGCGTTTCACTTGCGGCAATAACGCCAGCGTCTTTAAGCGTTCCGAGATAATTTCCGGCAGCGGCGAGAAAACATCGTAAGGCAAGGTTTCCCAGTCGGGAAAGTGCAGGATGGGGTGCTCATTGTGCAAGAAGAACGCTAGCTCATGCTCAAGCCGCAAAGCGGTCTGATTATCCGGCGTGACAATAACAAACAGGCGATCTTCATTTTTAATGGCCGAAGCCAGCGCCAGAGAATCACCGCAGCCTGTCAAACCCGTCCAGATGAGCGTTTGATCATTTTGTTGCGGAATTTGCGGTGAGAAAATTAAATTGTTAGCCATTAAAATCTTACATTGGTTTCCACGTATCGCGTGGAATATACAGTTAAGGCGCGCCGCGCCACAATCACAGCCAGTCGAAATAACTGGAATCTTTCAATATTATAGACACATAAACAGGCTAATGTACGAGCTATAACCAAGATACCGGCTCATAACCTGCCTGCATGTAATTGATTGCATCGCCTTTTAGTAACGGCGTGCAGTAAGGTACAATAATTCCCAGTTGTACCCATACATCGAAGACGACATGAACAGCAACAAGCCATCGACTGCTAGCATGTTGATCAAATTTTAATCAAACGAGAGGTAACATCATGAAAAAAAGTTTGTTTCTGACTATATCAATGCTGATCTCCGGTAACGTCTTTGCCGCTACCGATCATTATGTACTGCGCGACGGCGACACTGTCCGTCACCTTAAAGTTACCCAAATACCCAACGATGATTACGTTGTCAGCACCGATGTAGACTTTGAATCTGCTGCCGACAAATCTCACTGTTCCGAAACTATTACCGGTAAAGCCAAAAGCACCGGCGAAAACGAATTGCTCATGAAAAAACACTCTGAAAGCGAAGCCAGCGTTTGCGAACTGAAAATAAAGCTCAGCGCGAACGGAGCCAAGATTGAAGAATCGAAAGATTGCAGCGCTTTTACCGCAAAACAATGCCACTTTTCCAGCGGCGACAAAGAGCTGATTAAAGTTAAATAATGCCGGACTATAGTATGCAGTGACGCATATCAATCGACATTGCAGTGGCCGCCTTTATCTTTATATTCCGGCGGCCACAACAGAATCAAACAGTCGCTGATCGGCACCTTATCAATATCAAGCCTCCATGCAGGCGCTTTATAAAGTACGATCGTACGCATTGAACTTGCGCTAATTCTTTTCCAGCGCAAGCTGGTTGCTCCCGATCCGGCGTTATGGGGCAAACTACGGAAACGGCATCAAAATCTATGAGGTGTATCATTTTATGAAAATCCCATACCGCACAGCCCCCGTCCCTTCCACTGAAATACCTTCCGGCATTCCTTACATCATCGGCAACGAACTTGCCGAACGCTTCAGTTATTACGGCATGCGGGCGATTTTGGTCGTGTTCATGACCCAATACCTGATGGGAACCGACGGCAGACTTGCACCGATGACTTCAACCGAAGCCCAGGCGTATTTCCATTTATTCGTTTCCATTACCTATTTCACGCCGATTTTAGGCGCGCTGCTGGCCGACGGCTTGTGGGGCAAGTACCGGACTATCATGTCATTATCCATCGTCTATTGCTTGGGGCTTTTTTGCCTAGCGGCGAATGATACCCGGACCGGCTTGCTGGTGGGGCAAGCTTTGATCGCATTGGGCGCCGGCGGCATCAAGCCCTGTGTGTCTGCGCATGTTGGCGACCAGTTTGGCGCAAGCAACCGGCATCTGCTTGGCAAGGTATTCAGCTGGTTTTACCTGACGATTAATTTGGGGGCTTTCATTGCCATGTTGCTGGTGCCTTGGCTGCTGAAAACCCAGGGCGCACCGATCGCGTTTCTGGTGCCCGGCCTGTTAATGCTGTCGGCAACAGCGCTGTTCTGGTCGGGACGGCACCAGTTTGTACATATACCCCCAACCGGCATGAATTTCGTACGCGAAGCCTTAAGCGGCGAAGGCCTGCGTATTCTGGGCCGGTTAAGCGGGATTTATTTGTTCATTGCGATGTTTTGGGCCTTATTCGATCAGAACAGCTCATCCTGGGTCTTGCAGGCACAACATATGGACAGACTGGTATTCGGCATCGAGATATTGCCCTCGCAGATTCAGGCCGCCAATCCATTACTGATCGTCCTGCTCATCCCTCTGTTTCACCGGTATATCTATCCGGAATTGGGCAAGCATACTAGCTTGGGTTATCTGAACAAAATCACGATAGGTCTATTTATCACATTCCTGTCGTTTGTGTTGATCGCTTTCATACAGTTGCGTATAGATGCTGGATTTCATCCCAACATTGCCTGGCAATTGCTGGCTTACCTGTTGCTGACTTCCGCCGAGGTGATGGTTTCGATCACTTGCCTTGAGTTTTCTTATACTCAAGCGCCAAAATCAATGAAATCCCTGGTGATGTCCCTCTATATGGCGGCAGTTGCGCTTGGAAACCTGTTCACCAGCGCAGTGAATTTTTTCATTGGCAATCCGGACGGTTCCAGCGATCTCGCCGGGGCCGGTTATTTTTGGTTTTTCGCCGCCTTGATGCTGGCAACAGCAGTGGGGTTTGTTTGGTATAGCGGGCATTATCAAGAACAGACTTATCTGCAAGAAGAAGCCCAAACGGGCGGCGATGGCTTTTAAGCATACGCTTAGAGTACAACTTCTATTGTAGAGCTTTGCATATTGGCTTTAACTGGCGCCGTCCTGTATGTCCGACGGCGTCAATATTCTCTTTTCACTAAAATTCAAGGTCATATGAACCATTTTCTACCGCTCGTTGCCGCTTTGTTGCTGGTTGTACTCAACGGCTTTTTTGTGGCCGCAGAGTTCGGCCTCGTCAAACTGCGACAAACGCGCATCCGTTCGATTGTTAAAACACAAGGTTGGCGCGGACGCATTTTAGGGCGGGTACATGCAAAACTCGACGCCTATCTATCGGCTTGCCAACTGGGCATTACGCTCGCCTCGCTGGGCTTGGGCTGGGTCGGCGAACCGGCCTTCGCCGACCTGCTGGAACCGGTGTTCGCCAGACTGAAGGTCACGTCGCCGGACATGGTGCACGGCATTTCCTTCGCGGTTGCCTTTTCGTTGATCTCGTTTCTGCATATTGTAATCGGCGAGCTTGCGCCGAAATCGCTGGCGATCCGCAATCCTGAAAAAATCGGCTTATGGAGCGCCGTGCCGCTCTACGGATTTTACTGGCTGATGTATCCTGCGATTTGGCTGCTGAATTCCAGTGCCAATTTACTGCTGCGCTTGTTGGGCTTGAGTAGCGCTCATGGCCATGACGCCCACTATTCGGCAAACGAACTCAAACTGATCTTGCGCGGCAACCGCCCGGATGCACAGTTTACCCGCGACGAATGGAACATTCTGGCGAAAACGCTCGATTTCAGCGAGCTCGAAGTGTCCGACCTGATGCGTCCTATCCATGAACTGGCTGCCCTGCACAGCAAAGTGTCCTTGCAAAAAAACCTGCAAACCATGTCTGAAAAACGCTTTAGCCGCTATCCGTATTTCGATACCAATGATATTGATGTGCTGGGAGTAATTCATTTAAAAGACCTGTTTTTCGCTCAACAAGAAGGCAAAACCATTGATGATTTGAGCAATTACTTGCGGCCTATCCGCTATATCCTGCCTCACACCCCTGCACTGGAATTATTCCGCCAATTCCGTATGGGCACTTCACATTTTGCCCTCATTGGACAAAGAGGACACAAGCCGCAAGGCTTCATCACCCTGGATAATTTGTTAAGCGCGATGGTCGGCGAGATACGCGACGAATTCCGCCCCAATAACAACGATTGGACGCGGCTCGATGACGGCACACTGATCGGCAAAGGCAGCCTGCCGATATTTTCGCTGGAGCGGATTATGGGAATCGATATCGAGAACGAAGAACTTGAGCTGGAAGATGAAGTCTCAATCGGCGGACTGATCATGGCCCAGCTGCGCAATATTCCGGTAGAAGGTCAAAGAATTGAATTTAGGCAATTCGATGTCGTGGTCAGGAAAATGAATGAATCGCGCGTTGTCTTTGTCCAGATTTATCCCAATGAAACATCCGATTTAGAGATGATTCATTAGGCCGGCGGCGTTGGGATACAAGTAACCTGCTATAAAAACCGCAGCGATAGGGTTGCGGTTTTTATACGCGTCAAAATCCGTTTTATTTTTTTATGCTCTTATAGCTCTCCTCACTTTCGAGCTTCACTTTTTCGCCTTCTTCAATCATCCGGTTGCCTTCATCAATCTTATTTTGGCCTTCCCGGACCAACATATTGCCGCGATCAACCATTTGCTTGCCTTTTTTCCATCTATCGCCCAAGTTCGCTATGCCCTGACTTTCGCTCAGCATTTGCTCCCCGGAAATGATCGGCGCAGATGCAGGCGCAGGATCAGAGGCGCAACCGACGAGAGATAGAGCCAGGCAAGCGGCAGCTAGATTCAGATTCGGTCGGATAGTGAGACCATTTTGCATAATCAGTTACTCTTAAGTTAGGGTTGATAAAAAATCAGGTAATTTTACAAAACGTTATACAGGTTGCAATAGCTTTATTATTGGCGCGTGATAAGGGGTGTAGAGCAAGAATGAGCTCAACTCGCGGCGCAGCGCGCCTTTAACTGCATTCCAACGCAGCGCGTAGGAACGAGAAAAAATCGGCCGTTTGCCAGAGATTTTCTGTAAATCCTTTAGCACTAGTTCCCAAGCTCCAGCTTGGGAATTCGGTGCGGGAAGCTCTAGCTTCCTGTCTCGCGAAGCTGGAGCTTCGTCGACTGGGTTCCCAAGCTGGAGAGACGGTGAAAGTATTCGGTTTAAAAGACCAACCACGGAGGACACAGAGAACACGGAGTTTTTAACAGGTTGAATTAATAGGATTATTTTCTCCGTGTCCTTCGTGTTCTCTGTGGTAAATAACCCTTTCAGCCTGATTTTGATAATAATTTCACAGTCTCTGGAGCTTGGGAACTAGCAAACTTCACAGAGTTCCGGCAGGACTTGGTGATACCGATTCTGCTAACTGTGAACATGGCCGGTCTGTCGCCACTACGATAAAAATTTGAGACAAAAAAAATGCGGCTAAAAAGCCGCATTAAGAGAAGGATATAATTCTAAAGTCTCTAAACGAGATCGCATCTCAAGAATTGAGCCTATAGTAGCGATAAAGGATGAGCGTTGGAATGTGACAAATTACCGCGTGACAGATTGTCGCAGTATGAAAATGAACTTATCCATCAGGATAAAAAGGACTGTAGCCGAACATAAAACACGCTACGGAAAGATAGATACAATGAATTTAACCTGACAGTTCCGCCTGAAAATCGATCACTATCCGATTAGGTTTGCTTCATTACAGTCATCAGCAAATCAGACAAATGCGAAGGATCTACGGGTTTGAGCAAATGTCGATCAAAGCCGGCGGACTTTGATTGTTCAAGATCTTTAGATTGCCCATAGCCACTGATGGCGACCAGGAAAGCGTGCCGTGTTTCCGGCAATTCCCGCAATCGCCTGGCCACTTCATAACCGCTGATATCGGGTAGGCCGATATCCAACAGCACGACCTGAGGCCGGAAAGCCTGTGCTTTTTCTATGCCTGTCAATCCGCAGTTTGCGGTATCAACCTCATGCCCTTCCAGTTGCAAAAGCAGGGCAAGACTTTCTGAGACATCCGCATTGTCATCTATCAGCAAGATACGCAGCTTGGCTAGCGATGATGCAACTTCAGGTTGCGGGACCTGTATGAGTGCGGGGGCGTTGAATAAAGGCAAGCGTATAACGAATTCAGCACCCTGTTGCTCACCGGCACTGGAGGCACTGACTGTGCCGCCATGCATTTCGATCAGTCTGCGCGTCAGCGTAAGGCCAAGGCCCAGACCGCCTTGAGACCGGGCTAGAGACGAGTCGGCCTGGGTAAAAATCTCAAAAATGTGGGGCAGTATCTCCGGCGTAATGCCTGAACCGTTATCTTGTACTGTAATCACTAAATCATCAGCTTCCTGTACCATCTTCAGGGCGATCTTGCCGCCTTCATCGGTATATTTGGCGGCGTTGTTCAGCAGGTTAGACAGCGCCTGAGTCAACCGGACGCGGTCGCCTTCGACCCACATCGGTCTATCGGGGCGGGAAACGGTCAGCTCCTGCTTGCGTGATTCGATCAGCGGGTGGACAGTCTCTATGGCGCTATCGATGATTTCACTGAAGTCGAAACGGTCCATCTTCAGCACAATTTTGTCCTGCATGATGCGGGCAACATCCAGCAAGTCATCGAGCAGTAGCGCCATATGGCTGACTTGCCGGTCGATAATTTTGCTGCACCATTCCAGCGTGGGGTTCGCGGCGCTCTGAGTTTTCAATACCTGTACGGCATTACGGATAGGCGCCAGCGGGTTTCTGAGCTCGTGCCCCAACATGGCTAAAAATTCATTTTTCCGGTGATCTGCCTGTTGAAAAGCTATTTCCGTTTGCTTGCGCTCAGTAATATCGTGAACGGTAACGATAAAGCAGCGCGGCTGGCCGCTGATTTCACTGATGCCCACGTCGACAGGAAATGATGAACCGCTTTTTTTAACGCCTTCCAGCTCGCGCCGAATGCCGGCCATTTGCTTTTCATTATCGCTGTTGAGATGGATCAGTTGGCCTTCATTCCAGTCAAGCGAGGGGAATAATCTGCTGATAGGGCTACCGGACAATTCGTCCATGGAAAAACCAAACATAGTCTCGGCGATGGTATTAACCGATTGGATGATACCCAGCTCGTTAATCTTGATAATCGCACACAGTACGTTATCGAGAATGGCACGTAGATTGGCCTCGCTTTGGCTCAATAACTCTTCCGTTTCTTTTAAATCATGAATGTCGGTGAGTGCCAGACTAAAATCATACCCTTCCTGGCCAGATGCAAACAGGCCGTCCAATTTAACCCATAAAGGTTGGCCATTATGTTTGCGCAAGCGCAATTCACAGCTTTGAATGCCTTTGTTGTTTAACAGTTTCTGACGATAGAGGTACAAAATATCCTGATCGATATCCAGTATAAAGTCGGAAAAGGGCTTATGGATAAGCGCCTGCTTTTTGGCGCCCAGCATGGCGGTTAGCGTCATGTTGGCTTTAAGGATAATGCCTGAGGCGTTGAGAGTGAGGTAGCCGACCGGGGAAAAGTTGTAGAAATCGATATAGTCCTGCGTGGTATCCTGAAGTTGCCGTTGGGTTTTAAGCAGCTCGTCGTTCTGTAATTCCAGTTCAATGCGATGGGTGTCCAGTTCGTGCAGCAGGCTGGATAATTCATTCATTGACTGAGGCATGGATGATGGATGAGCCGCAGCCATTAACTCTTCTGCCCGTTTTCTCAGATTATAAAATTTGTCCGGTTTATTTATCATAAAGGAAGACCCTGATTATGTTGTGGTAACGGAGTCAGCACCATGATCGCATTAGCATAATTTAGCTGGCCGTCATAGCTGGGCACCACCCATTGCACTTTTAAAGCCAATGGATTCCCTTGCAGGTCGTTACACTGGCAGTCGAAGCTGATCTTGTCTTTATGGTCCCAGATGGCCTGCAATTGCCTTATAAAGGACTGGGTCCAGCAACGGATAAACAGTTCCGGAATGCTGAGTACCAGCTTTTCTTTGTTGTCGGCTTTAAATAACCTCACCGCCTCATTATTCATATGCAAAATATGGACAAGTTTAGATAGCTCCAGCACGGCCTGCGGATGACTGGCCAAGTATTCGCTTAAATCGCTTATGCCTTGGCGGCGAAGCTCATGCAGGGATTGTTCAACGACAGAGAAGTCGCTTTCCCACATCGGCACAGGGCTAAAATCGAACAAGCTCTTATAGCGTTTTTCGCTTTCTATAACAGATTGCTCGGCTTTCTTGCGAGGACTGATATTTTCAAAGCTGATAACGACCCCGGCAATGACATTATTGGTTGTGCGATACGGCAAGACACGCACGAAAAAACAATGCCCTTTATCATCATAGATTTCCGCTTCATATTTTTCGAGCGTTTTGAGCACATGACTGGAAACGTCAGTTACATTGATACCCGACAAAGTGGACGCGAAATGAGCGATCGGGCGGCCGACATCGGCGCCTTCCAATTTAATGATCTCTTTGACTTTGGGCGTGAAGCGTCGGATACAGCCGTTGATGTCCAGAAAAAGCGTGGCGATCTGGGTGCTGTCAAACAGATTTTTCATGTCGTCATTAACAGACTGTAATTCATCGATTCGGCTTTGCAGTTCGGCATTGACCGACGCCGCTTCTTCGTTCAGCGATTGCAATTCTTCTTTCGAAGTTTCCAGCTCTTCATTGGTGCTCTGTAATTCTTCATTGGTAGACTGGAGCTCTTCGTTGGTCGATTTGAGCTCTTCATTGGAGGTTTCCAGCTCTTCAATGGTGGTTTGCAAATTCTGTTTAGTAAAATCCAGTTGCTTTTGCAGCGCTTCCATTTCTGTTGTCGTTGCCGGCAACGACTTTGATTTTGCCGTTTTTAGCTGGACTTCCGGCGGCACATCTTCAAACATCACCATCATCAGCCCGGAAACTGACGAATATTCCAGAATGGGGTTGACTGTCATGTTGACACTGAACTGGCTGCCGTCGGGCTGAATCGAGCTGACTTTTTTTTGCGCTTTTTTCTTGGTCTGAGCCGCCAGGCGAATCGCTGACATCAGTTCCAGCTTGAGTCCATGGTGAGCCATGTCGACAATATTAACGCTGATTTTCCCTTCCGGAGGCTCCAGGTATTTGCCCAGTTTTCCATGCACGTAAATGATGTTACTTTGGGCATCAATAATGGCGCAGGGCGGTATCGTGCTATGCCTGAGAATAGCTTCGACCAATTGAATGACGCTTAATTCTTCCGATTTTTGGGTAATGCTTGGCGTCTTTACGTTATCGTTGCTGATCGGATGGGGTGTTTCACGAAAAGTCATGGATCTTGGAGTAGCACTGGCTAAATTGTTTCGACGATATATCTTCCATTTTTTATCCAGTACGGTAAAAAAGTGATCAGACTGCCCGGTTGTTTCTGAAGGTCCCAGAAACATAATGCCATCCTCTTTTAAACTGTAATGAAAGGACGGCAAGATTTTTTTTTGCAGTTCCGGCCCAAAATAAATCAATAGATTTCTGCAACTGATAATATCCAGTTTGGTAAAAGGCGGGTCTTTAATCACATTGTGGGGGGCAAAAACCAGCATTTCCCGAATCGATTTTTTAACCCGGTAATTGTCGTCTTCCTTGATAAAAAAACGTTTAAGACGGTCAGGGTTAACATCGACGTTAATACTGGATAAATAAAGTCCGCGCCGGGCGATATCAATGGCCGACTCATTAATATCGGTACCGAAAATCTGCACGTTGATATGATGACTGATATTGTCCAGGCATTCTTGAATAACGATCGCTATGGAATAGGCTTCTTCCCCTGTACTGCATCCGGGGACCCAGATCCGCAAGATATAATCATTGGGCTTTTGATTAAGGAAATCCGGTAGAATTTTTTGCTGGAGAATGTCATAGGCATCAGGATCCCTAAAAAAACTGGTTACGCCGATGAACAATTCCTGGGTCAGGGTGGTCACTTCCTGCTCGTTTTTTTGCAAAAACCCCACATAATCTGCCATGTGTTTAATTTGATGCAATTGCATGCGTCGTTCGACGCGGCGACAAATGGTATTTTTCTTATATAGCGAGAAGTCATGGCCGGTCTGATTACGGATCAGAAAAAATATTTTCTGTAAGAAACCGTCAGTACTCTCCTGTTGACTGATAGGAATACCTTGAACACCTTTCCTGAACTGGACATATTGAATTAACCGGGCCGGCATTTCGCCTGGCGGCAATATATAATCGGCCGCGCCTGTTCTGATCGCATTTTGGGGCATGCCGTTGTATTGGGCAGAGGATTCATCCTGCACCATAACCAGTCCATTGGCCGCCTTGATTTCCGTTAACCCCAGACTGCCGTCGGAGCCGGTACCCGATAAAATGATGCCAATCGCATTGTCGCCCTGATCCTGAGCGAGTGAGCGAAAGAAAAAATCGATGGGTAAATGCCGGTAACGAGGGAACTCCAGTTCCGTCAGATGCAATTTTTTATTGAAGATGGATAAGCTTTTATTGGGCGGAATCACATAGATTGTGTTCGGCTCAACCGGGATACCGTTAGCGATCTGAACGACTTTAATCGGCGTCTGTTTTTGCAGCAGTTCAGGCAATAGACTGGAGTGCTTGGGATCTAAATGAACCACCACAATAAAAGCCAGTTCTTGATCGGAAGGCATCGCCTTAAAGAACTGTTGTAGTGCTTCCAAGCCGCCTGCTGAAGCACCTATGGCCACAATAGGAAATTCTTTGTGATCTGATAATTTTTTTTTCACAGGTGTTAATGATTCAATTACTTAGCAAATAGCGATAAACAGCCGATCCCGATATTATGGAATTATTGTCAGGTTAGACCGAAATCGGCTTTTTTGACGTATCTATGGCTAAATTCAGTCTTTTTAAAGCATAGATATATTTTCCGGCCATCCAATTCAGCAGTTTTTCATAGTCTACGAATGATCCATAAAAATCGAGCATGAAGACTCTCCGGTTATAAATACTTCGAATTATTCGAATAGCCCGCTTGATCTCGGCTCCCGTCTGCTAAAACAGATGGCGAATAGGCATGAAAGGCGTTTTCTGAGACGGCCTTTCATATCCAAGGGACACATGCTTCCAACTGTTGATTAGGGCTTATCCTTCAGCCAGTGATTACCTGCCGAGAATACAAGCCGGTTACTATCACCTAGTATAGCCAGCCTCTCTGGGGATGAATATAAGCAATTTCACTGATGTTCTGGGCATGCTTTCAATCAAGCCGGGGACAAGGGTAATGAAGACATCTTGCAAGGCCATCGCATTGACTCTATCCGAACCAGCTCTTTCGATCATAACCCCGACAGACAGCCTGAGCAAGTCGAACTCGACAAGGTTTCAGACCTGCTTAAACGGCAGATAAGAGGCGGCATCCTGTTTATAGAGCTGCATGGCTTGCTGCTCTTCGACTAAAAAGCGCCCGATCGCTTTTGCAAACCGGGCATCTTTGATCCAGTGCGCGGAATAAGTGGTGACGGGCTCAAATCCGCGGGCAATCTTGTGTTCGCCTTGAGCGCCTGAATCAAAGCGCTGTAAGCCCTGTTCAATGCAATAGTCCAGTCCCTGGTAATAACAAACTTCAAAATGCAGGCTATGGTATTGCTCATCGCAGCCCCAGTAGCGGCCATATAAAGTGTCTGCGCCGACAAAGCTGAGTGCTGCGGCAATGTAGTTATCGTCTTTTACCGCCAAAACCAGCAACAACTGCTCAGCCATGGTTGCGGCTATTTGCTGAAAGAATGCCGGATTCAGGTAAGGTTCCGAGCTTCTTTTTAAATAAGTCATCGCGTAAAACCGGAAAAAAGCCCGCCATTGCGCTTCACTGACATCCTGTCCTGCAATACGCAGCAAACTGACGCCCTGCTCGCTGATCCTGCGGCGTTCGCGCTTGATCATTTTGCGCTTGCCGGCATTCAGGGTTTGCAGATAATCGTTGAAATCATGGTAGCCCCGATTAAACCAGTGGAACTGCACGCCCTCGCGAATATTTAAACCCAATGATCGCAACAGCTCTGCCTGCGGCTCGCTTGGAAACAAGCAGTGCCATGAAGAAACATCCCGCTGATCGGAAAGCTGTTTTATAAAATCCAATAATAATTGCGTGACTTCACGGGGGTCGGCAGCCGCTTGCATAACAATGCGCGCTCCCTGGCAAGGGGTGAATGGGATGGCCGTCAGCCATTTCGGGTAATAATCGAGTCCCTGCTGCCGGTAAGCCTGAGCCCACTGCTGATCGAACACATATTCACCCCAGGAATGACGCTTAAGATACAGCGGCATGAAAGCGAGCAGTTCATCGTCATCCATAACCAGCAAATGCGCAGGTTCCCAGCCCGTTTGCGCGCAGACCGAAGCGCTTTGCTCCAGCGCCAGTAAAAACTCATGCCGTAAAAACGGATAGGCGCCGCCGGCAAGCCGGTTCCAGGCCGAGCTATCAACTTGCGTCATACTATGGATTTGTTTTACTTCCATTTTTAAAAACAGTACAGTTAAAACAGCAGAATAACATCAGTCTATCAAGCATATGAACTACAAACCTTTTTCACAAGCCTGCGAAAATAATAAGGACGCTATTTTACAGGTTATCAAAACAGTTTTTTGTCAGCCCACAACCGTTTGGGAAATCGGCAGCGGCACAGGTCAACATGCCTGTTATTTTGCCGAACACTTGCCGCATCTTGAATGGCAGCCTACCGATAGGAATGAAAATATCCCCGGCATCGGTTTATGGCGAGAAGAAGCACAACTAGTCAACTTGAAACCGCCATTAACGCTGGATGTTACCGATGTGCTGTGGCCCTGCAGATCTATCGAGGCATTATTCACCGCCAATACCCTGCACATCATGAGCTGGGAAGACGTGCAAATATTTTTTAAGCGCCTGATCGACTATCTAAGCCCTAAAGCCTTTATTTGTATCTATGGTCCTTTCAACTATAACGGCGCTTATACCAGCGACAGCAACGCCGCTTTCGACCAATGGCTTAAAAGCCAGAATAAATTAAGCGGCATTAAAAACTTTGAAGACATAGTGCTTTTATCGGCATCCAGCGGCTTTAGTTTGTTAAACGATATCGCCATGCCCGCCAACAACCGTTTGCTGGTACTGCAAAACCGCTGAGAATACTGGCCGCCTCCCAACATCAAGCTGAGCGTTTGGAGGACATGATTGGGTTATGGCCGCTATTTTTAACGGCAGCATCCTGAATCTTACAGTCCGTTCATCGTTATACATCAGTCTGTTTATGGGTATGACTATGGCTCGGATGTAGGCCGGAATAAACCGGTTTGAGCGAAAGCGAAAACGGGTGTTTCCGGCATTCTGATTGCCGGAAACACCCGCCCTTGCTGTCGCCGGGCGGGCTTATTCCGGCCTACGTCGGGGTAACGGCGAGGACCTGTCCAAGGTGTCGCGGGGCGAGAATGAATGTTAGGTATCACATCGCAAGCGACCAATCCTACGGCTGATATTTTTCGTGCCTTTCGTGGACAGTGCATAACATCACCTATTAATTCGACCTTGCTCCCTTTAATTCTTTAATTCTGACGAAAGCTGCCCCTGACCCAGCACCGTCAGCAGTTGCGACAGATCGTCAGAGCTTTGCGCTAGCTGTGGCCGCGGCCCCTCTATTTTTTCCTGGGTCCAATCCGCCATTTCTCCTGATCCCCATGACATCACCGAAGCCAGTGAAAACACCAATATGCTGCGGGTCACGCCCTTGGGCATTTCCCGCACATCAAGATAACGGTGCAGATACTTGGCTGCGATAAAAAACACAAGGGTGGATATAACCAGATTCCATACCGAAGGTAACGTGAACATTATTAGGGAGTCTTTTGAGTTGGAATGTTGTTCATCTTGATTTTCATGCGCTTGTTTGCAAACGTAATCAGATCATTACGCGCCGTCATTTTGTAGTTCCTTGAGTTCGGCTTCAAGTTTTAAAAACTGCTCTTTCCAGTGTTTTGCGGATTTAAGCGCTTCATCTTTTTCGGCTATCAAGTCATTGATGCGCTTGTTCAAAAGCCTGTTCAATTCGGTTAATTTCTTAACTTCGTCAATCGAAGCCAAAACCCTATCGCCAGACTCAGCCCCTTCCGGCATGACATCGCTATCAGCTTCAGAAACTGCTTCTGCACTTGGCTGTTCGTCAGCTTTGCGGCTCAATTGATCTTCGCGGTTTTGCTCATATTCCGGCGCGATAACCGGAGTCGGCTTTGGCGGCGTAATTTCCTTAATGGCTTTATTCAGGCTTTTTTTGCCGTCTATCACTTCCTTTACCAGCTCTGCCGGCGCTTCCTTAACCAGTTTATCCGCTAATTGTTGAGTACGCTGCCCTACTCCGGATTGCTTGGCCCTGGCGGTGGTCGTGTCTAATTGCGCGGTATTGCTTAACGGGGAATTGTCCGTTGCCTGGGCATTGACCCAACTTTGCGAAGCGGAGACGATGGCCGCAGACTGGCCCTGCGTTAAGTGCCTGCGATGCAAATTCGACGACAGGATAAATTGCGTAGGGTTAGAGCCGGTGTACTCAATCAATACCGGGGCAATGCCCAGTTCGCATAGCGCGCGATAGCGATTGCCGCCGTCCAGAATCATGCCGTCAAGGGTATAAATAGGATGGGTTTGCCCGTTTTTCAGAAGATTGTCTTTAAGCGAGTCAAACTCAGCTTCGGACATTCGTGGAAAGTAGGTGCAGAGCGGATGCAGCTCCAGTATTCGGTTATTGTTTTCAGTCATAGATCAGCCTTAATTTGGGCCGGCCATTATATAGAGTCCAGAGTTAGTAAAGCGACATTTGCTCCTTCTCCCTCAGGGAGAAGGTTGGGATGAGGGGATTCAAATAAGCTTTTCCTTATCTTAGATTCCCCTCACCCAACCCTCTCCCGCTGGAGAGGGCTTTGCGTCGCTTTATCAACTTCGGGTTCTATAT